>Ga0256845_1001807_pt1 | contig 16599 bp, 14 predicted proteins | sample RiftiametaG_FD_189101 | JGI IMG/M metagenome (GOLD analysis project Ga0256845, IMG submission 189101) | Tube worm associated microbial communities from hydrothermal vent at the East Pacific Rise, Pacific Ocean - Riftia | ecosystem: Host-associated > Annelida > Integument > Unclassified ...
TTGTCATTGTATATTGAAGTGGTAAAACTCTCGGTGTCTGATCTCTGCTTGATGTCAACTCATAATGATCAATATTTCCCCCGGAAGGCGGTTGAGTCTCATTAAAATAAAATGTTATGTCATAACCGATCGGAAGATGAAATTCTTGTGTTCCCTGTCCCGATCCGGACTCGTTAAATGATGATGTTATCTCTCCCGGATATACACATCCCGAAGCAAAAACTTCCGCAGTTATCGGAATATGTCTTCTCTTTATATCAAATCTAACTTCATAATCTTTGTCAAGATTGTTAAGTGTGTAATGCTCTCTTTTATCCTGGCTTTTTCCATTAAGATAAAAATCTATGACTTCAGAATTACTATCAGGATTACAGTTAAACTCCGGAGAAGATCCTTTTTTATACTGATACCATCCGGGGGCGGGATTAAGAGTTGCATCACAGGGATAATTGCCGGTTTTAACAAGAACAACATGAACATCATAATAGATCCAGTCAAACTGGACCTCAATCTCCTGATCCGATTTTACATTTGAAAATTTATATGAAACAGCTCCGACTTCATTATGCAAAACTCCGTTCACATAATATTTAACTACACGCTTGTTTCCGTCTTCCGGTGTGAATGTAATTGTCTGATCGCTTCCATATTCAACGACGATATTTCCAGCAGGTGAGATCGATCCGTACTGATTATTTTTGACCGAAGCTTTGATAATAAATTTAATCTTTTTAAATGTTACATGCAATTTATGATTTGCGTTAACATTTTTTAAAATATATTTATTGTCTGAATCAAGAGAAGCACTCTTTCCGTCAACCGTAAAAATGTCCACTTCATATCCGGGATCAGGTGAAACGGTAAATGTAACATCGTCACTTTTGGTTACTTTGGACTTACCCGAAGGGGAGATTGATCCGTTCACACCGGAGGTAGCTTCAATTGTATAAAAAGTAGGAGTACTTTCCGTAAATTCAGCCTCTATCGTATGTGAATTTTTAACATTGTTAAAAATATATTCAGTAACAGCTCCCGAAGATTTTCCGTCAACATAAACTCTTAAAACGGACCATCCGTTTGCAGGAGTAATAACATATTTCTGTAAATCGCCCTCAATAACCGTTGTTTCACCCAAAGGATCTATTTTCCCCGAGCCTTCTTTTACGGATGATTTTATTTTATATTTCCTGCCAGCACCTCCCTCGCTTTTTAAAACAGTAACCTCAACCTCATTTGACTTTGCATAATTACCATTATCATCAGTTCCCTCAACCCATGCTTTATAAGTTCCGGGAGAATTATATGTAAATGTCGGTGCAGATTGTTCGCTCTTACGATTAAAAGTAGTTGTAAAATGCCAGGTCATTGTTAATTGACCTTTAAATCCGTGTGGAGTCGCAGAAAAAGATACATTTAACGGTGCATAACCGGTCTGAGGAGTTGCTTCAAGATTTATTGATACATCCTTATCCTCAAGTCTCTTTCTTGCTTGAACTATAACAGGATATACAGGATCAATAATCAAACATTTTTTCATATTACCTGTTATCGGATTTGATTTCCCGAAATAGTAGTTTCCGGAGATCTTCATTGAAGTGAAAGAATTTGCTCCTTGAATAAATTCATAATCACCTGTCGAGCTATGTTCAAATTCAGCTACCATTACAAGATTTTTAATTATCTCATACCCTACCTTAGCGGTAACCGAATAGACTCCGTTTCCTGCAAATGCTGTTTTAAATTCGGTATAAACTTTTTTAAAAAATGCTCTAACCTGGACTCCTCCGTTCATCAGAGCTTTGTTGTATATTCCGAGAGCTTCACCTGCTTCCCGAACGGTAACACCCGTGAACTGATCCTTTGTCACCGGTATTCCAAGCCATGCAAGGATCTGAACATTTGAGAGGTTAATTCTTGCGACAGGTCTTAATTGAAGATGAAAGGTTGTTTCATATTCACCAAGTCCGTATAACAGAGCATCGGCAAAAAGAAAACCGCCGATTGTCTTAGGTTCAGCCCCGACACCGGCACTCATTCCATATCTTTTTAAATATGAATTATGATCAACAAGAATAGCACCTTGCATAAATAAACCGGAAGGAAGTTTGAAAGCCCCGACATATTCTCCTTTGGCGGTAAAAACACTCTTATCACCAACTTTAAACATTCCTCCGGAAAGAGAAAAACGATGTTCATCTCTCTTACCTGAAAGTTCATCTCCTGAAGATCTATCCATTATATTCCGATTTCTTTCTCTCTCTTCACGGATATCTCTCCCTTTTATAGAGACTCCATCCTTATATAACAAGTTGATCTTATCGTCCTCTTTCATATTTGAAAAAAGAGGTTTAAGTGCTTCCTTTTTTATAACAACCGAATGGAGTTTCTCTTTGGAATCAGGTGAAGTTGAAATTCTTAAAGAAAAGTCCCTATACTCTCTGGTAGAAATAGTTATAATACTGTTAATCTCTTTCGGACTCTTCGGACTCAACCAAATAAGATTTTGTTCACCTTCAACATCCCAATAATTTTTTGATAATCTATCAATTCCGGTTTTTGTAACAGTTGAATTTTTCGGAAGTTCAATTATAACCGAAGAATTCGAATGCACACTTATAACAGTCTTTTCCAATTCCAAAATCGAACTTATAAATTTCACAGGAACTGCCATAACGGTAAATGTTTGAAGAACAAAAATAATCAATGCAAATATTTTTCTCATATTTCCTCCGTTTCAATCCAACATTATAGTATTTATTTTTTCTTTTTTCAACATTTTTAATATTTTCGTTACATTCTGCCTGATTTGATTTTTTTGATTTTACCCCTTCATACTCTGCCAGTCAAATTCCGCGATAAATTTTACAAACAGATTAATATATTTACACTTTATATAGTTTATATATAACGTTATAAATAAACTATATATTTTTTTCAATAATACTTTCGGATTCAATAACCGTCATTTGCCAAAAAAGGGCAAATAAGATAAAATATCGTTAAATTTATTGGTTGGAGATATGAAAAAATATATTTATATAATCTTTACACTGTTCATTGTTACTTCGTTTCTTAACGGGATTACCGTATATGTCGGACCTGCCCGTACATATACAACCCTTCACGATGCCATTAATGCATTCCCTGCCGGTACGGTACTTGACCTGATTGTAGATCCGGGAATATATACGGATAACATAGATGACCCGACAAAAAGAATATCAATAACCGGTAGCGGGTCCGGGGGTAACTCTCTTGTTGATACAATTATTTCAAAAAGTGCTGATGCCACTATTATAAAAATTAACATTTCAGGAACCCCTTCCGAAAGAGTGATTTTCAGAAATTTCAGAATTGTTCCGGAGGGAGTCTATGCCTTTGAATTTCCGGATACATCTTCAGTTTCCGATATCCTTTTTGACAACGTTACTGTTACAGGCAGCCCGTCGACAGCGGGAGAGAACGAAATCGGAATAAAAGTTTCAACTACTGCGGATGTTGATAAAATTGAAATAACAGACTGCACTTTTTCATATCTGGATTATGCACTATATTTTGCAAAGCATGGAGATTGGGGTCCGTCAACTTCAAATGTAACAAATTTTACAATGAGAAATTGTTCGATCGTCAACAACGATTATAAAGGTGCTTATATAGAAAAACTTTCGGATGCACTGTTTGAAAATGTTACTCTATACAGCAACGGACTTACAGCTTTTTGGAACAGCAGATGGAATGCGGGAATAGATATAAATCTGAAAGGAGACAACTATCAGAATATTACTTTTACCGGATGTGTATTCACAAACAACGCCTTGGGTTTTCAGGAAGGAGCAGCCCTTATGATAAAAGCCCGTGATGACGGTGCTACTTACGGTGCACATCCTGCAACACTTTCAAATATCGTAATATTCGATTGTGAATTCAGAGATAATGAGCGTGGCATCCGGTTTGGCGAATCAAACCGTAACAATGCCGGTCCATCGAATGTAACCATAAGAAATTCAATAATTTCAGGAAATGAAAAAACCTATTCTGCCAATGACGGTTCCGAATACGGTGGGATCATCAATTACACCCGGACACAGACAGATGCCAGATATAACTATTGGGATATAATCTGCTCCGGACCATACCACTCAACGATCAACCCTGCCGGACAGGGAGATACGGTTTACGGTGATGTGATCTTCACTCCCTGGAGATGCTACTCCTCTCCGGTAGCTGTTATAAATACGGACCCCGATCCGCCAAACGGCTTAACTCCTTTTTTTGTAAGATTTGACGGAACAAGAAGCAATGATACCGTAAATTCCATCATTTCCTATCGATGGGATTTCGGCGATGGTCATAGTGACTTGGGATCGATTGCAACTCACATATATAATAGGAGTGGAAATTTCAGGGTCACTTTAACCGTCACAAACTCTTTGGGAATCGAAGATTCAACTTCCACTGTAGTAAGAAGTATTAAAATCGGAGAGATAAGTGCAAAGATCTGGACGGAACTCCCGAGAATCAAGGCAAACGGGAAACAGACAACGATGATATTTGCCGAACTATATACAGGCGGATCAAAGTTAAGGGATCGGTATAAAATACTTTTCAATACAGACCTTGGAAAAACCGAGGAAGATATTAACTTTGACAATGCATCAGCTAGATACTCCCAAATCCTCAGATCCGGAATTCCCGGAACGGATATGATTAAATTGTTTTTAGAGAACAATTATGTAGCGGAAATTCCGATAGATTATATTTGGATACAGCCGCCGGCATCATTTAATATTAATGTTTATGGCGATTCAAAACTTTTTGTAAAACACTTTATCGCCATATTAAACTGGTCTCCTCCGGCAATTATCTATAATGAGATCAAACTCAAAGAATATAGAATATACCGATCATTTGATGGAAATTCATGGGAAATCATTGCCGGACATCTACCATCAATCCACAAACTAACGGACTCAATAAACAAGCTTCCTGTGAGATACAGGATATTTTCACTGGACAAAGATGGTAATGAAAGTTCAAAATTAGAAGTAAAATGGGAATAATATGAAAAAACAGACTGTATTTTTGTTATTATTTTTAACGGTTTTTATTTCCGGTTTTTCTACAGAAAACAGGAAGCTGCATTTTAACGGATATCTCGGTATCGTATATCCCGAGAGTAATATAAGAGAAAACTATTCCGGAAAAACAGTTTTCGGAGGCGGTGTTTTTTATAATTTAAAGAAAGTAAACATAACGACAGACTATCTTTATTACAGTTCAAAAGATTCCACTCCTTATACAAAAATTCCGGCAAAGTTTCAGATACACCATATTTTCATCGGCATGGAACTTCCTCTCTTCGGGCAAAAGAAGAACCAATTTATTGGTGCCGGTGCATCATTTAACTTCCTAACCGAAGATGTCGGTGAACTCGGGAGTTTCAGCGATAACAATGCTGCAGCCTTTATTTCCGGAGGTATAAGAATTCCAATAAAAAAAAAATTTATAGGATTAAAAATGATATATAACTTCCTTAAAATCAAGGGAACAAATACAGGGGGTTTCTTCCTTATGATCTCCGCCGGATTTTAATATCATAAACAATATTCATATATCATTTTAAATTGTATTGAGTTTAGAATAATGCTATTTTTATTAAATTAAAGGAGAATAACATGGACAATATAAAAATACCTGAGATCGGAGACAAATCTCCACAGTTTTCACTTCCGGATCAGAATGAAAAGATTATTTCACTTAAAGATTTTTCTGAAAAATGGATCATTCTATATTTTTATCCCAAGGACAATACTTCCGGATGTACAAAAGAAGCGATTGGATTTACCGAAGTAAAGGATGAGCTTGAGAAATCGGGTGTTTTCGTTTTAGGCATAAGCCCGGACTCACCCAAAAGCCATAGAAATTTTATTGAAAAAAAAGAGTTGAGAATAACACTTCTAAGCGATCCTGAGCATAAAGTTCTTGAAAAATTCGGAGCATGGAGATTGAAAAAAAATTACGGGAGAGAGTATTACGGAGTTATAAGATCAACCTTTATAATCTCCCCTGAGAAAAAGATCGTTTACAGATGGAAAAATGTAAAAGTAAACGGACATGTCGAAGCAGTAATGAAAAAGTTAAAAGAGGTAATGAAATAGAGAGTTAATTTTTATTTTTTTCTTTCTCCTTTTTTAATTCCCGCTCCACTCTTATCATTTCAGCCCTTAATTTATCTATCTCCTTTCTTACTTTTTTAAGATACTCTTTTCTCAACATTTTGCTTTCCCGTTCTAATTCGATTTTTTCCCTTAACTGAAATTCACGCTCCTTTGCTTTTTTCAAACTTAAATTCAATTCACGTGCTTTGGCTTCTTCTAAACTCCTGACCTTTAATGCCTGCAATTTTTCGATTTTTCTTTTAAGTCTTCTCTTCTCCACTTGTTCAGCCCAAAACTTTATTTCATTCACCCTGTTATTAAAATTTTGATAGACCTTATGATCTCCCTTTATTATTTCAGGCTCAACTTTTGAAGAGATCAATTTACCCTTCCTATAATATTTCAGAGTAATTTTTTCACCCTTCTTTAGTGAAAAAATCGCACTCCTCAAATCATCCGCCGACCTGACAAGCTTTCTTCCGGCTTTTACAACAATATCACCCACTCTTATTCCGGAATCACTAATCTTCTTTTTTCTTATTTTTGAAATCAGCAATCCGCCGTTCTCTCTAATGCCGAATTCTTTTGCAAGCTCGGGAGTCAAAGAAACAAGATCAAATCCAAGTGTCACAGGTCCCATAATATTAAAAACATAATTCTTCATTTTCGGCAAAGACCTTATCAATTCTGGAACAATCGGCATTTCATTTGTAAAGGAGAAGAAATTTCTAACCCGATCTATGCTTTTCCTCTCTCTTAAATCTCCGAGTTTCACATCTAATTTCAAATCCTTACCGTTTCTGTTGACAATAAACCTTAATTTTTTCCCCGGTATTTTACTGCTGATCAATGTACCGAGTTTCCTTGCACTTTTAATTTTCAAACCGTCTATCTTTCTGATAATGTCACCGCTCTTAAGTCCGAATTTTTCAGCTGGAGAGCCTTTATCCACATTGTCTATACGGATAAAGTTACCGTTGTCCATAGCGATCCGGACTCCAAGCCAACCTCTTCTGACATATCCGAATTTATTCAACTCTTTTGCAACTCTATCCACTCTGTCTGCCGGAATTGCGAAACATTGAGCATGCTTGCTTTTCTCAGTCGGTATTACCTTCAGCTCCGATGAATCATCCTTGAAAATATATTGAGGGAAAGAACGAAAACCTATCATACCTCTGATCATACCGATGAATTCTCCCTTTTTGTTAACAACAGCTCCTCCGGTTGTCCCCGGCATAACCTCTGCATCAAGGATCATCTCATTTTTATTCACACTGCTTACGATACCGCTTTTTATGTATGGGAAATTTCTATAAAAGATTCCGGCAAGACCAACCCAATCACCTGTCTCCGGCAGTTTCCCGCTCTTAACTGGATTCAGATCTTTTTTATCAGTCCTTAGAAGGATTATAGAAGATTTGCTGTCCTTTCCGACTATTGCAGCATTATAACTTTTCCCGTTTTGAGTGATAAGAATTATTCTGCGGAATGGATGCTCGGCAACTTTCGCATTAGATACAACCAGATCTTTATTTATTGCTATGCCCGAAGCAATATATCTCCTACCGTCCTGAGCAACAACCTTAACAATGGATGGTGATATCTTTTTTACTATCTTTTTTACATCAGGTCCGCTTATATCCGAATCGGCATACATAGACAAAAAAAATATCAACAACATAATATAGAGAAAAATCAATATTTTTTTCATTACCATCCCCTTTAAAATGAAATTTTCCCATCGGTCAAACCGATATTTTCAACAATATAACTATTCATGCCGTCAAAAGTTGCAAGCTCAATATCATCGGTCAACATCACATCATTTACATCACCACTGCCATATCCGGCGAATTGAACTTCCTGAGAATTTTTTAAAACAAAACTATTCCCGACAACAAAAATCATCGCACCGAGAATAAAAACTCCAACAGTTGAAACTGCAACTTTCTTCCGTCTTTTTTTAACCTTAATCTTTTCAAAAACTCTCTCTTCAAAATCATCACAAAGTTCATAATCCGGTGAAGAATAATTGACAAACATACTGTTTTTATTAACCATTATTACCTCCCAGCTGGATCTTTAACTCTTTTTTCACCTTCTCCTTTCCTCTGAAAACCAGAGATTTTAAAGTTCCAACCGGTTTTTTTAAAATATTTGACATCTCTTCAAATGAAAAATTATCAACCTCTTTCATGATCAGAGGTATTCTGTATTTTTCAGGTATAAGTGAAAGTGTCTCTTCAAGTTCCATATTTGCTCCCGGTTTCTCCTCCATAGAATAGTTAAGTGCACTAACATCCTCAAGAGAAAATAGAGCTTTTATCTTTTTTTTCCTCATTTCGGAAATTGCAAGATTCGTAGCAATCCGATATATCCACGCCTTAATATTGTCTGTTTTTAAAGATTTGGCTTTGAAAAAAACTTTTACAAAAGTATCCTGGGTCAACTCTTCTGCAATTTCTCTGTTTCCCATCATAAGATAAAGATAATTAAATATCCGATTTTTATACATACTCATAACCTCTTTAAATGCTTGTTCATCACCCTGCTTCAATTTAATCAACAGCTCATTCATATCACAAGTTATAAGACTCCTTTTGTATAAAAAAAGTTGCAAATATTAATACGTTAATTATATTTTTTTTAAACAAATTTTAAAAGATTCTATTTTGAAATAAACCTTTTGAAATTAAAAATTGAAAAAAATGATATGGCTATCGCAATAACTGCAAGATAGATCAGATCTTTCGCAAAATATTCGATTCCGTTACCTTTTAAAAATATCTCCCTGATTATCCTGATAAAATAGGCAAGAGGATTTATCTTTACCAACCATTTCAACCCGGTTGGAATATTATCAACCGGCGTAAAGAGTCCGGACAATAAAATAAATGTAATTAATGAAAACCATGAGAAAAAAAGGGATTGTTGCTGGGAAGAGGAAAAAATAGAGATCATCATTCCGTATGAGAGTATAGCCGAAAGAAAGATCATTGCAGATAACAGGAGAAAAAACATATTGCCTCTGACGGGAATGTTGAACCACATAACAACAACTACCACCCCTATCACCATATCGATAACTCCGACAATACCCATCGGAAGTGTTTTCCCCAGATATATTTCAAAGGGTTTCAATCCGGACATAAGCAGAGTGTCCATTGTCTGCTGTTCCTTTTCTCTTACAAGTGAAATAGATGTTAAAAAAAGTGTAATAGTAGTTAAGAGCAGAGCAACTATTCCCGGTCCCATATAATTTATACTTTTTAATTCGGGATTAAATCTTATCAGAGGTTTCCCTTTCACAAGCGGAGATTTTCCTCTTCTTTCAATATCCTTTAAAATATAATTTCTGATTATCCCGTTAAAATAGCCGGTTGCAATTCTGCTTGAATTGGCATCAACACCGTCTGACATTACCTGAACCTCGGGATAGTTAAAAAATCCGCTTTTTTTTGTTTTTGAATCACGCAATAAAATTACGGCTCTTACATCCCCTCTTTTTAAAATTTTAGAATAATCTCTTTCTCTCCTGCTTACCGATCTTACTTTGAACAGAGGAGATCTTATTATTCTCGTTACAATTCTATTTGCCGATATATTTTTAGAAAGATTGACTATATCAACGGGAACATTCTTAATATCCGTTGTAACAATACTTCCGAGGATTATTATCTGAATGATCGGTGCAACAAGCATAAGAAAAAGCATCTCTTTTTGTCTGAATATTTCAAGGAATTCTTTTTTTATCAAATACAATATTTTCATCGGCTTATATTCCTCTTTGCTGCAAAACGGCTTGTAGCGATACTTAACAAAACAATTGTCATTCCGATAAGTATTCCACCCTCTTTAATAAATATGCTTAGACCGGAACCCTTCAATATCACACCGCGTATAATCTTAAGAAAATATGTTGCCGGAATAATATAGGAAAAACTTTTTAAAATAATATTTAGAGATTCGAGAGGGAATATAAATCCCGACAGCATTATGGAAGGCAGCATAGTGATGAGAAGTGTCCCGAGCATAGCTGTTTTTTGATCCGGAGCTACGGTTGAGATTAATATCCCGAGAGAAAGGCCTGTTAAGATATAGATAAGAGAAAACATAAACAGAACTAACAGATTTCCCCTGATCGGAATATTAAACCAGAACTTACTGAATAAAAGTATCAGAACCTCAACGGCAAAAGCGACAAAAATATAAGAAAATGTTTTTCCGATTATTAATTCTCTTGATTTTATAGGGGATATGAAAAGCAATTCTATCGACCCGGACTCCTTTTCCCGTGAGATACTAAGTGAAGTCAGTAATGCCGATACCATCAATAGAAGTAATGAAATTATTCCGGGAATGAAAAAGAACGAACTTTTAAGTGTCGAATTATAATATATCTTGGTGTTTATATTCATAAATTTCTTAATATCCTGAAATTCGGAAATAAAATCCATCAGTATAGACTCACTGTATTGATAAATTATGTTTGCAGAATTCGAGTCACTTCCGTCAATAACAAAACTAACTTCCGTACTTTCTCCATTCTTTATTTTCTTAGAAAAATCGGGAGGAATAATAATATACTCTTTTATAGTTCCGTCCTTCAATTTCCGCTCAAAATATTCAATACTCCCTGTCTTACCACCACTTAATCCAACCGCACTAAAATATCCGTTATTTAAAAATTTCTTTATCAGTTTACCGGATATTTCGCTATGAGAATAATCGACAATTCCTATTTTGATATTGTTAAGATCAAATGTTATTGCATAACCGTAAATAAATACCATCATTACAGGCATAATGAATATGATCACGAGACTTTTCGGGTCTCTTATAATGTGGGCTAACTCTTTTTTTACAACCGCTTTGATTCTGCCCATTTTTATGAAATAGCCTCCTTGAAAAGTTCTTCAACGGATCCTTTCTTATGCTCCTTTAACAGTTTGTCCGGCTCTCCTCTTAAAATAATATTGCCTCTGTGAAGTATAATTATCCTGTCTGCATATTCCACTTCATCAAGATTGTGAGTCGTGACAAGAATTGTTTTCCCCTCTTTTTTCAATCTGTAGATCTCCTGCCAAAAAACCCTTCTGACCTCCGGATCGACACCGGAAGTAGGTTCATCAAGAAGCAATATTTCCGGATCGGCAATAAGTGAGACAAAAAGTGCTACTTTCTGCTTAATACCGGGAGGCAGACTATCCACCTTCATCAGTGCAAGCCCTTTTGGAATTATCTTTTTTATTTCGCTGATCTTCTCTTTGACCTTTTCTCTCTTAAAACCGGTGATACCTGAAAAAAATTCCACATTTTCCACTGCAGTTAAAGTACCGTAGAGCGAGAACTTTTGTGACATATATCCTATATTCTCCTTGATTTTTTCAGTATCTCTTTCAACATTTGTCCCTTCAATAACAATCTCTCCGGAGCTGATTTTTAACAATCCTGTTATCATCTTAATTGTAGTTGTCTTTCCTGCACCGTTAGGACCGAGAAAACCGAGTATTTCACCTCTTACAATATTAAAACTGATACTATTCACGGCAGTAAAATTTCCAAAACTCTTGGTAAGATTTTTTATTTTAATGATAATATTATCCATTTCCATTTCTCTCAGAGACCGATTCGCGTATATTTTCATAATAAAGATATATATCCTCCAATGAAGGAATTGTCTCCTTCATCTCGGTATGAGGTATAATAGAGATAAGCTCGTCTTCACCGCTGCTTATAAATTTCAGATATTTTCCTTTGATAAAAACTCTGTTTTTTAATCTTTCGTCATTCTTAGCATTCTCTACAATTTCAAACACATTTCCCTTCGGCTTCAAACGAAATATTTTGAAAGGAACATCTCTTTTCATCTCCTCTATCTTTCCGCTCTTAATAATAGATCCGTGTTTAAGAAAAAAGATCCGATCACCCTTCTCCGCTTCATCAAGATATGGAGTGGACATTATTATTGTTTTCCCTTCTCGTTTTAAAGATTCAATTATGCTGAAAAATTCAATTCTCGATAAGGGGTCAACCCCTGTGGTCGGCTCATCGAGAAATATCACTTCGGGTGATGAGAGAAGAATAGTTGAAAGAGCGAGTTTCTGCTTCATTCCCCCCGAGAGAGCTGCTGCTCTTCTGTTTTTAAATCTGTTCATTCCTGTTGTTTCAAGAAGTCTTTTTTTCAACTCTTCTCTTTTTACTTTCCCGACACCATAGATATCTGCAAAAAAATTCAAATTTTCATTTACGGTAAGGTCGGGATATAAAGAAAATCTTTCAGGCATATAGCCGCTTATTTCGGTTATTATGGAAAAATTATTTCCAATAATGCTGTTGTTGATAAAAATATCTCCAGAATCCCTTTTTAAAAGCCCCAAAATTATTTTAAACAGAGTCGATTTACCTGCTCCGTCCGCTCCCGAAACGACACTAATCTCACCTTTAGGAAATTCCAGAGAGACACTTTTTAATGCTTGAAAATCCCCGAAATTTTTTTTGATATTATCTACTCTGATCATAGGACAATTAAAACTTTATCTCCTCAAAAAGAGTTGCCAAACACTTCACTTTCCCCCTCTTCCAAGCACAACAGTTACCGGCATTCCTATCTTATAAATATCCGGATTATCTCTTAAAGCTATCTTCACTTTGAAAAGCAGTGCTTTTCTCTCCTTTTCGGATATTACATATTTAGGTGAAAATTCAGCCTTTTTTCCTATAAATGAGATCACTCCGCTTAGGTTCCTCCCTTCCAGTCCGTCAACAGCTATTTTCGCCTTCTGACCTATCACTATTCCCGACAACTCTCTCTCTTCAAGAAAAATTTCGATATACAAGGAGTTAACATCAAGAATATCCGCAATAGCCATTCCGGGAAAAACATTTTCACCTTGAGATACAAACTCCTCAAGGATATATCCCGACACGGGTGTATAAACGGAATAATCCTCAAACATAATATCAAGAGAATCCTTTTTATTCTCAACTATTGACTTTTGCAATTCAAGAGACTCAATGCTTTTCAACATCTCATAATAGGATGTTTCCGCTTCTAACAGTTTTAATTTTATTTTCTCAAAAGCATCTTTTGATACTGATTTTTTTCTGCTTAATCTCGCCAGTTTTTCAGTCTGTTTTTTTAGATAATTTCTATTGGCATTTATCTGAATAACCCTTTTCTTCATCTTTAAGATGTTTAATCCAAGCTCCTTCAACTTTAATTCCAGATCTAACTTCCGGTTGACTATCAATCTTGAATCAAGTTTTGCTATGACATCTCCCTTTGTTACACTTTTTCCTTCTTCAAATAAGAGATTCTCCAGTCTGGCGGAAACTCTGGATTTAAGAGATATAATATCTCCCTCGACAATCCCCGGTGCTTTTATCCGATCCGTTCCCGTTCCGGAACAGTATGAGAAAAAAACAATTGCAAATATTGTTAGGAATCTATATTTCTTCATTTGTCCACCTCTTCACCCACCAGATTGTTTACGGATATCTTAACAAACTCAAGCTGTAGGATGATTTTGTTTTTTAATGTTTCATATTTTTTTATATTTAACAAAGAGTCAAGATAGTCCAGATTCGATATCTGTTCCTCATCGTAGAGATTTTTCTTTAGTTCCGAATCTTTAATTGCAGATGATATAAGATCCGAAGCTTTTCCAAGACTCCTTTTTAAAATGGCAATTTTTTCATAAAGACTTTTTATTTTGATTTTAGTTGAACGGATAAAATCCTCTTCTCCATTCCTTATCTTTAATTTCATATAATCCAAAACATTCTTCTTCCGTCCGAGTCTCCCCCAGTCAAACAATCTTAGTTTAATGCTGATACCGGATTGAATATAAAATTTCCACTCATTTTCAAAAAAATTTATTCCCGGTCTTCCATAATGAAACTCTGAAAAAAAAACCATCTGAGGAAGATAACTTCCGGAAACTATTTTTTTATTTATATTTATTATCTCTTTATTATTTTTGTAAATTGTTAATGCAGGGTGAACTTTAAAAAACTTCTCAATTGCCATCTGTTCGAATGGAGCAATTATTTCACCTCTGTTATCAACAAGGTTAACATCTATTCCGCACAGCTCAAAAAACCTATTTCTCTCCTCATTCATTTCCGCCCTAATATTTAAAAGTTCAAGTTCAAGTTCTTTAAGCTTGAGTGTTGTCTCTATAAGATCACTCTTCTTTGAAAGGCCCTCTGAAAAAAAATCTTTCACCCTTTTTTTATGAGTTTCAATTTTTTCCTTTATAACCTCTATTGACAATTCGGTATTATGGAGAAGTTTATATCTGTAATAAGATGATTTGACCATAGTTGATATATTGGTTTTCAGCAGATCTCCGGTACTTTTATCCATTTCAACCTTTTTTCCTAATATCTTAACCGAATTTGAAAGCACACCCCCCGTGAAAACAGGCTGAGTAACACGTAAATTCAGATCAAAATTATGCAAAGATCCTGCATCAAAACTCATTCCCGGAATAGTCATTTGGGGCGAAATATTTAAATCCGGAAGTTGCATATGTATTTTCTCCGATCTATACATATATGATCCGTTCAACTCAACTTTAAACAGCTTTTCTCTTTTTCCTGATATCACTTTGAGTTTATCTATATTTTTGTCCAGAATCAAATTTTTTAATTTTGAATTTTTCAAAATTCCCGCTTTTACCGCATCTTCCAGTGAAACAGTAGAAAATACGGGTATAACCAAACTTGAAAAAATCATTAAAATCATTACCTTTTTAATCATCTTATTATTCCTTTTTCCAAAATATTTTTAATGCTCCTCAACCTTTCCGCAAGAAAGTTTTTCTCATTAAACTCTTTCCCGAAAATTGCCTCTGCAAAGGGTTTTGAAATGAGAGGGAACAGAGTAAGCGAGACAATGTTCAAAAAAAAATGTGCCGGATCGGATTCGGTTATCATTCCATCTTTATTCCATTTGAGGACAAATGAAGAAAATTTCTCGGGTATTCCATTTCCCAGCTCGGAGATAACATTTTTCATAACCGACTTTATATAGTCTCCGTTCTGGATCATGCCAAGTCCTATAATCCTTAAAAATTCGGGGTTATTATAAAAAAGTTTTATATATATTTCCGGAAATTCTTTAAGATACTCTTCGGGAGTTATATCATCACGAACAACTCCGCTATTCGTAAGACTTGACACAACCTTACCCACGATATGAGCAAGAACCCTTTTATACAACTCCTCTTTTGAAGAAAAATAGTAGAAGATCATAGCCTTGTTGATATCCGCTTTTTCAGCTATAGATTCAACTCTTGCTCCATGGAATCCGAGTTTTGAGAACTCTTCAATTGAAGCCTTTAGAATACGTTCTTTTGAATTTGTTTCTCTCTTCATTCGACTATCCGTTTAGTTTAACCATACGGTTAATATAGAATATTTTTTTGCTCTTGTCAACTTATAATTTTTTTTTCTTGACAATCATTATTTTATTTGAGAAAATGTCATTTAATCAGAGGAGGTTTCATGGGTGCAGAATTAGGTGCTGCTACAAAATCGGACCCTAACGTGGTTCCTTTATGTGATATTTTACTCGTATTACTCATTATTTTTATGGTAATAACACCTGTGGCTCAGAAGGGCATAGACATCAAACTTCCGGAGACAGATATAAACGAAGGGGCAAAAAAGAATAATACTTCACTTGTAATCGTGATAGAGAAAGATCTTACCGTTTCACTCAACCGCGAACCCATATCAAAAGAGATGCTTGAAACAAGGCTTAGAGACCTCTACAGAACGGATTCTAAAAAACCTCTCTTTGTAAAAGCAGATGAATCGGTTCCATACAAAAACGTACTTGAGCTTATTGACATAGCAAAGGGTGCCGGAGTGGAAGTTGTCGGTGTTTATACCGACCGGTATCAGACAGGACAATAATTTTTAAAAACTTCACTTTTTTCTTCAGGACTTCTTCCTGTTGAAATCATTGCAAAAAAAATGTAGAATAGAGGCGTTCAAAGGAGGATTTGCGTATGAAATTATCTGAGGAAAAAGAGATAAAGAAAATTACAAATGATTTTACAACTGCAGTCAAAGCATTTAACTCCAGAGATTATAAAAAATCTCTGGAAAATTTTGAAAAAATAGAAAATGATTATAAAAGTTCCGAGTTTTTAAGTGTACTCGAAATAGTAAGAAAGGCCATCAGCTACGCCAATATTTGCAGATCAAAACTTACACCGGTAACGGCAAAACCGAAAACAGATGAAGACTACATAAATGAGATTGTTTTTTCACTCAATGAGAATGATCTTGAACTGGCGGATAAATATTTTTCAGTTCTATCGAAAAAAAAGTTTTCTTCTCCGTTTATTGATTATCTCAAGTCAATATATTTTCTCAAAAACGATGATACGGAAAAATCTCTGGAATGGCTTGAAAAATGTGT
>Ga0256845_1001808_pt1 | contig 16597 bp, 13 predicted proteins | sample RiftiametaG_FD_189101 | JGI IMG/M metagenome (GOLD analysis project Ga0256845, IMG submission 189101) | Tube worm associated microbial communities from hydrothermal vent at the East Pacific Rise, Pacific Ocean - Riftia | ecosystem: Host-associated > Annelida > Integument > Unclassified ...
GAACTATCTTCAGTTAAAATAACGGCCGATAAATATATCGACTTACCTTGGCGTTTAAGCTTTAAAAGTAATCAAGGGAATACAGATGTGATCTTTGATGAGAATTCACCTTGGCTTGTAAATGCTGAAGAAATAGATATTAATTTTAGCGATACAACAACAGATAATGAAGGTTTAGATGCTAAAGTAAAAGAAAATTTTGAGGTAAAGCAATTTAATCGACATTTAAAAATTTATTCATCATTACCAGAAATGGATATAAAGTGTAATCTTTGCCAATTTAATAAGAAAAATTTGGGCAATTTTAGAGCAAGTGTTAGAAAAAATGAAGAAAATAATAATATTTCATTAGAAGCAAAAATTGAAAAAGGCCTAAAGCACCAAATATCTCTAAGTGGGATCTGGTCAATGAGTTTATCTGAAGTATCTAATCAAAAAAATATTGAGAATACTGAAGTTAATTTTGCATTATCAACTGATAATGTTGGAACACTATTAAAACATTGGGGATTTCAGCCAAGTATCGAAGACAGTAAAGGCAAGGTTATAGGAAGTTTAAATTGGCATAATAGCCCTTGGCGTATGGATTATAAAAATTTGAATGGTTATGGTCGTCTGGATTTTGGTAAAGGGTATCTATCTCAGATCAGTGATGAAGATGGCCGAATTATTGCTTTATTTAATTTGAAGTCGATATTAAGAAAACTGACTTTTGATTTTAAAGATGTATACAAAAAGGGATTCTTTTATGAATCAATGGAAGGCACTGTTAAAATCGATAATGGCGTTATATCGACTTATGACACAAAGATAAAAGGAAATGTCGCGGATGTTCGATTATTTGGAATAACTGATTTAAAGAATGAAAAAGTTGAACAACATGCAATCGTGTCACCTCATATTACTTCTAGTTTTCCTGTTTTAGCTGCTTGGGCTCTAGAACCAACAACTGGTATTATTATTTATTTATTGAATAAAATAATGGAACCAGCTATAGAAGTCGCAACCCAGATAGATTATCGAGTTCACGGAAGTTTTGATAAACCCATTGTTGATGAAATTAAAAAATCAAAAAAGCGCGTTAAAATCAATTTGGATGAGCAAGAAATAAACAAAGAACAAAATGATGAATTAAATAAAGACAATAATAAATCAGAGAGTAAAACGTTTGAAAAGATAATTAACATTAAAACCGAAACGAAAAACACTAAAATTAATATTAAAAAGGATGCTGCTGAAAAAAACGATATTGAAAAGGACGATGTTAAAACAACCGTTATAAAAGAAAATGGAGATAATAATGGCTAGTCAACTTGTCATTGCAAGTATTCAAATGAACTCTGGTGCTAATTTTCAACTGAATATTGATGCCGCATTATCTCTAATTAACGAGGCTGCAACTGCAGGTGCTAATATGATTGTATTGCCTGAGTATTTTGCTTTTATGGGCATTAAGGAAACAGATAAATTTTTGCATATGGAGTTGCCAGAAAAAGGTGCTATGCAAAAGGCAATGAGTGAGTCAGCTATTAGCAATAATATTTGGATAATTGCAGGCACTCACCCGATTGAATCAGATGAAAAAGAACGGCCATTTGGACGCTGCTACGTTTATCAACCGGATGGTATGGTCAATTGTTGGTATGATAAAATCCATCTTTTTGATGTCGAAGTAGAAGATAATACAAAAAATTATTGTGAGTCTAAGTATTCTAAAGCTGGGGGCTCTTCCGTTACTTTTGATACTCCGTGGGGTAAGGTTGGTTTAGCGGTTTGTTATGATTTACGTTTTCCAGAATTATTTAGAAAGATGGTAAAGGATGGATGTGAAATGTTTATTATGCCTGCCGCATTTACTTATGCGACAGGGAAATCACATTGGGAAGTTTTGATAAGAGCTAGAGCCATTGAGAATCAATGTTATTTTATTACGTCAGCTCAAGCAGGCCTGCACGAAAATGGTAGAGAAACATGGGGGCATTCGCTAATGGTGTCACACACTGGAGAAGTTTTAGCTGAATTAAAAGAAGGTTGCGGTTTTATTTTGCACTCGATTGATAGAGATTCTCAACGACAGATGCGTATTAATTTTCCTGTATTAACTCATACTAAAATAATAAATTAAAACTAAAAAAAATAAAGTGAAAAAATATGAATGAAAAAATAGTAAATAATAGTTTCAAAGTTAATTCTAGAAAAAATTTGAACACAACAGAATGTGAATCTAAATTTCTTAATGAAATAGCTATTGATAAAACAGAAATTGATAGAATACTTTCATCAATGTCTAATCATCAAATTGATTTTGCTGAGCTTTATTTCCAATCCGTACGTCAAGAATCTTGGTCTTTAGAATCTGGTATTGTTAAAAGTGGAAGTTACTCTAGTGATAAAGGGGTAGGAGTTAGAGCCGTTAGTGGTGATAAAACAGGTTTTTCTTACGCCGAGGAATTGGATTTTGGCTCGCTTATGAATGCGGCATCCGCATCAAAGTCGATCGCTAAATCGGGAAAGAGTACATTAGTTAAAATAGGTAAATCGCAGGATAAAATACCTTCGGCTTATCAATCGAATGATCCACTTATGAGTATTACGGAAAAAGAAAAAATATCCATATTGCATCGGCTGGATAAATTAACACGTTCAAAAGAATTGAACACCAAAGAAGTCATGGCATCTATATCTGGAATGTTTGAAAAAGTGCTCGTTTGTGCAACAGATGGTACCTTTGCATTTGATATTAGACCATTAGTTAGAATTGGTGTAACGGTGCTCGTTGAAAGAAATGGTAAAACTGAGAGCGGTAGTTCGGGTGCCGGGGGTAGAGATACTTATCAAATTTTAACCGAACAATTATTAAATCAATTAGTTGATCAAGCTATTAACCAAGCCAATGTGAATTTAGAAGCTATTGATGCTCCTGCAGGTGTAATGCCGGTTGTTCTTGGTAGTGGTTGGCCTGGTGTTTTACTGCATGAAGCTATCGGGCATGGATTAGAAGGCGATTTTAACCGTAAGGGTTCATCCGCTTTTAGTGGTCGAGTTGGAGAGCAAGTCGCGTCAAAGTTATGTACAATTGTTGACGATGGAACACTATTGAACCGAAGAGGTTCGTTAACAATGGATGATGAAGGTACTCCTACTCAAGTCACTACATTAATTGAAGATGGAGTATTAAGTGGATATATGCAAGACAAAATGAATGCCAAATTGATGAATCAAAAAGTGACAGGAAATGGACGAAGAGAATCTTATTCCTGCTTGCCAATGCCTCGAATGACTAATACTTATATGCTAGCCGGTGAAAGCGAAAAAGAAGAGATTATTGCATCCGTAAAAAAGGGTATATACGCTCCTAATTTTGGCGGTGGTCAAGTTGATATTACATCGGGTAAATTTGTATTTTCTACTAGTGAAGCTTATCTTATAGAAAATGGTAAAATCACTGCACCAGTTAAAGGAGCAACTTTAATTGGAGATGGCCCAGAAGTATTGATTAAAGTGAGTATGGTCGGCAACGATTTACAATTGGATGCAGGAGTAGGCGTTTGTGGTAAAGCTGGGCAAAGTGTTCCGGTGGGCGTTGGTCAGCCAACTATAAAAGTAGATGAATTGACCGTGGGCGGAACTAGGTAAATATTATGAGTGTAAATCGTAGAAAAAACAAATACAAACCTGATAGAGAGTTTGAAAAAGAGCAATCTGAAAATGGTTTTATCAGTAAAACGCAACTTAAAAATCAGGCGCAAGATCTAAAAAAATTCGGATTAGAATTAACCAAGTTAAGAACCTGTGTTTTAGATGCTCTACCTGTTGGAGATGTCACTCTTAAGAGTTTATTTGATTATCAAAAGATGAACTCGAATCTTGCAAGAAAGCGTCATTTAATGTTTGTAGGGAAATGTTTAAGAAATGAAAGTGAGTTAGAAATACGAGAGTATTTAAATAGTATAGAGAGAGCTAGTGTTAGTACAATGCAACAAAATGCTAGCGAGAAGAACGATGAAGTTAGTAATAAAAATAGTGATTCAGCTAAAATAGAAAAAACTGATGAAGTTGATCTATTTATAATATCCTTAATGAATGCTGATGGGGAAAAAATTGAACTGTTTTTAGAGAGAAATACTAAATTAGAAAGGCAAAGCCTACGTCAAAATGTTCGAAATTGTAATTTAGCTAAAGATGAAAAGAAAAAGCAATTAGCAAAAAGTAAACTATTAGATTATTTAAAACTTAATGGTGTGACTGATTTTAGTTAACCAATCAAAACATATGATATATAGAACAAAAGAGAGTAATGCCGAGTGAGTAATAAAAATATTAAAAATTCTTTTGAGGGTTCTTCTGCAAGAGTCTCTGCAGACATATTAGATCTAAAAAAGGAAGAAGCTTTTTTCCAAAATGTTAGTGGTGAGCTTTTAGATTATGCAACTCAGTTAGGTGCTACTCAAGCTGAATTTGGTTTTAGTAAAGATGTTGGACTTAGCGTGTCGGTAAGAAATCAAGAGGTAGAGACGTTAGAGTATAACCGAGACAATATTTGTGGAATTAGTATTTATTATGGCAAACAAAAAGGCAATGCATCCACCAGTGACTTATCTATTGATGCATTAAAAGTGGCGGTTGATGCGGCGCTTAATATTGCAAAGTTCACTCAAGCCGATGAGTTTTCAGGTTTAGCAAATAAGGAATTGATGGCGACAAATTCTATTGATTTAGATTTGGATCATCCAATGGGAATTAATGCTGAAACGGCAAAAGAATTGGCATTAGATTGTGAGCAGTCAGGGTTATCTTTTAGCGATAAAATTAGTAATAGTGAAGGCGCTTCATTTAGTAGTCATCGTAATTTACATTATTATACCAACTCTCATGGTTTTGCCGCAATGCAGCCTTCAACTCGTCATAGTTTGAGTTGTATTTTATTAGCAGAGGGCAAAAATAGTAAACAAAGAGATTATTGGTATAGCGCATCTAGAGATTCGAATGACTTGGAATCTGGTGAAGTAATAGGAAATAAAGCGGCAAGCAGAACAATTGCCCGTTTAAATTCAAGAAAAATATCCACTCAGAAAGCGAAAGTACTTTTTGTACCTGAAATGGCGCGAACTTTAATTGGTCATTTTAAAGGAGCAATCAATGGTACAAGTTTATATCGGGAATCTTCATTTTTATTAGGTAAAATTAGCCAATCAGTTTTCCCTAAGTTTTTTAATTTAGAGGAAAAACCTTTCATTAAAAAAGGTTTGGCGAGTGCATGGCATGATAGCGAAGGCTTAGTCACCAAAGAGCAGTTTATTGTAGAGGAAGGTGTATTGAATACCTATTTACTTAATAGTTATTCGGCAAGAAAATTAAAAATGTCACCGACAGGTCATGCAGGCGGAACTCATAATTTATTTTTAAAGGATACTGGGCAGAGTTTTAAACAACTTATTAAAGAGTTGGATAAGGGACTTATTGTTACGGAAATGATGGGGCACGGTGTGAATGCAATAACCGGTGATTATTCGCGAGGGGCATCAGGTTTTTGGGTGGAAAATGGAGAGATACAGCATTTTGTAGAGGAAATTACAATCGCCGGTAATTTAATTGATATGTATAATAATCTAATTGCTGTCGGTAACGATTTTGACTATCGTAGTAGCGTTGTTACCGGTTCATGGTTATTACCCGAAATGATGATAGCATCTGCTTAAATATAATTTAATGGGAGTTCTGTCGTAGATTTCAACTCTTCCATAGCAAAACTTGAACTAATATCCGAAAAATCTACTTTAGTAATGAGACGCTTATAGCAGATATCAAAAGCTTTCATATCTGGTACTACTATTCTTAATAGATAATCTATATCACCACTCAAACGATAAAATTCCATTACTTCGGGCATATCATCAATCGTATCAGTGAAGCTGTCCAACCAAGCTTGATTGTGTTGATTGGTTTTAATCATCACAAAGACGGTTAAACCAACATTCAATTTTTCTGCTGATGCTAAAACAACTCTTGATTTAATTACTCCCGATTTTTCCATTGACTGTATACGGCGCCAGCAGGGGGTTGTCGATAATCCTACTTGAACGGCAATATCACTAACAGAAAGTGAACCATCTTTTTGAAGCAGAGCTAATATGTTTTTATCAAATTTATCCATGTTAAGAAATAAAAGACTCAATATTTTTGAATAATGGAAATAATATACTAATTATTGCTCAAATATCAAAAAATAATGATAATTAATACTTAAAAAAGTATGAAATAATAAGCTTTTAGTCGTTAATAGATCCGCTTAACAATGAATTTAGTAGAGCACTTTAAAAAATTTAGACGCAACATTATTGGTGTCGATTTAATACATGATGGTAAACCAATCATTTATGCCGATTGGACTGCTTCGGGTCGTCTTTATCAACCAATAGAAAATTTTATTACAAATGATATTGGTCCTTTAATTGCTAATACTCATACGGAAGCCAGTTTTACGGGATCTGCTATGACAAAACTGTACCATGAAGCTCAACAGTGTATTAAAAATCATGTTAATGCGGATCATAACGATAGTCTAATTTGTGCCGGTGCTGGGATGACGACCGTCGTTAATAAGTTTCAGAGGATTTTAGGTTTAAAGATCCCCGAACAATACACCGACCAAATAAAAAGAGAAGAGCAAGATAAACCAGTCGTTTTTATTACTCATATGGAGCATCACTCAAATCAAACGACATGGGAAGAATGTTCAGTCACGGTTATAAGGATACCTGAAAATTCTGAGGGGTTACCCGATGATAAAGCGCTTAATGAGTTACTTATTAAGTACGCAGACAGACCCTTTAAAATAGGTTCATTTACTGCTTGTAGTAATGTAACAGGTATTAAAATTGAGTATAAACAGTTAGCGAAAATCATGCATCAACATGGTGGTTATTGTTTCATCGATTTTGCAGCTTCTGCACCTTATGTTGAAATCGATATGCACCCCAAAGATTCAATGGAGCGCTTAGATGCTGTTATGTTTTCACCACATAAATTTTTGGGAGGTCCCGGTAGTTCTGGTGTGTTGGTTTTCAATAAAGCACTTTATAAAAATAAAATTCCCGATCATCCAGGTGGCGGTACCGTTACTTGGACGAACCCTTGGGGCAAACATCATTTTTATGATGATATAGAAATTCGTGAGGATGGAGGAACTCCCGGTTTTTTACAGACTATTCGAACAGCATTGTGTATAAAAGTAAAAGACCAAATGAGAGTAGAAAATATTCAATTAAGAGAAAAACAATTAGTCAATATTTTTTTTGAAGGATTAAATAAAATACCTAATTTACAAATACTACATAAGCGACATAAAAATAGATTGTGTATTATTTCATTTTATATTCCAGATATACATTTTAATTTAATTGTTAGGTTATTAAGTGATCGTTTTGGTATACAGTCAAGGGGAGGGTGTTCTTGTGCCGGCACTTACGGACATATTTTATTAGGTGTTGATGAGAAAACATCGCAATCAATTACTTGTCAAATTGATGAGGGAGATTTAAGTCGCAAGCCGGGTTGGGTTAGAATTTCTTCACATCCAACTTCAACGGATGAAGATGCCTATTATATTGTCGAATCGATTGCTAAAATTGAAAATAATATTCGAGAGTGGGAAAAAAATTATGAATTTGATCCTAGTGTTGGTGATTATTTTCCTCTCCAGAAAAATCAAACAACGTTAAGCTTGTCTGAATTTGATACTAGAAGTTGATATTTTATTCAATTTTAGCTTCTATTTCTCCATCAGTTAATAAGATGTTGATAGCTTGACCGCTTGAAAAATCAACTTTTTTATTAAGTACTTTGCCGGTCTCTCTTTCTCTTGTTATGGAATAACCTCTAGCCAATGTCGAAAGTGGGCTCAAAAGGTTCAACTGATTTGCCAAGTCACAAAGCCTATTTTTTTGCTTGTTTAAAATAGTTTTAAAATGAAATATTAGCTGAGTATTAAGTGAATTAAGTTCCGTTTTTTTTAACTTTAATTTTTCTTTTGGATCTTGCTGTTCTAGTCGGTGGATCGTTTTTAGTAACTTCTCTTTTGATAGTGTTATTATCTTTTTTTGGTTTAAAATTAATTGTTGTTTGAACTGTTCAATAGCATATTGGTATTTTTGAAGTGTTTTTTCTGGTGCTTTGAGTTTTATTTTTGATAACTCTAATTGTTGCTTTTCAATGTCTATTTTTAATTGAATATTTGATAGTAGGTTAGCTGAATAAATGTCTATTTTTTGAGCCAATACATTTTGATCGGGAGATAATAACTCTGCAGCTGCAGAAGGCGTTGCGGCTCTTAAATCAGCGACAAGTTCAGTTACTGTTGTATCAACTTCATGTCCAATAGCAGCAATGATAGGGATTGAATAATTGGCTATTGTTCTCGCTAGAAGTTCATCATTAAAACTCCAGAGATCTTCTAATGAACCACCACCACGAGTAATTAATATTACGTCACATTCATTTCGTGATTCTGCTATATTTAAAGCATCAATAATTAGTTTACTTGCCTTAGCTCCTTGTACTTGCGTTGGATAAATAATAACTGGAATCATTGGACAACGTCTTTTTAATACCGTCAAGACATCGTATATTGCGGCACCTGTACTCGACGTAATAACCCCAATTTTTTTTGGATATTCTGGTAAGGCTCGTTTAGATCCAACGTTAAATAAACCTTCGATTTTCAACTTATTAATCGTTTCATTTAGTTGACGTTGCAAATTACCCAAGCCTGCTGGCTCCATAAAATCAGCAATTAATTGATAATCACCTCGAGCTTCATAAAGACTTATTTTGCCCTTTACAATAACTTTATCGCCTTCTTTAGGATTGAAATCTATACGAGTATTTTTAAACTTGAACAGTGCACATTTAATTTGCGCAGATGAGTCCTTGAGAGTGAAATACCAATGCCCGGAAGCCGCTTTAATAAAATTAGAGAGTTCTCCTTCTATCCAAGCACTTCCAATCTCTCCTTCCAACAAGGATTTAACTTTACGATTAACCTGACTGACGCTAAAGACTTGTCGTGTTACCTGTGAAGAAATCTCTTTAATAGTCGGTGGACGTTGTGGCTGTAGAAATGGTTTTCTCATGAATTGAGCTAGGTTAATAAAGGGTTTATTTACTTATTCGAACAGTAAACACAAGCATTTGCAACCAAATAGTGATTGTGAATTTGTTTTTTTACATAAAAGAATAAAAAACTAAATTCTTAAAAAATAGTGTGACTCAATAAAAAATATCTGTATAATCCCGCTTTGGCTCTATCAGCCCTTCTCGAAATGGTGAAATAAATATGCGAATCACTCAAGAAGCCCTCACTTTTGATGATGTTTTATTGCTTCCTGCGCTTTCTCAAGTACTACCTAATCAAGTTAAGCTAAAAACTAAGATTACGCGCAATATTACTTTAAACATTCCTTTGGTATCCGCAGCAATGGATACAGTTACGGAAGCCAATTTAGCAATTGCTATAGCGCAAGAAGGCGGGATGGGGTTTATCCATAAGAATATGGATATTGCTCAGCAGGCTGCCGAAGTATTAAAAGTAAAAAAATATGAAAGTGGCGTGGTAACAGACCCTATAACCGTTACCCCAAATACGACCATCGGTCAAATTAAAGAATTAAGTGCTCTTCACGGGATTTCTGGATTGCCCGTTGTAAAAGATGGTGAGTTGCTTGGAATTGTTACAGGTAGAGATATTCGATTTGAAAAAGAACTCGATCAGCCTATTACTAATGTAATGACAACAAAAAAAAATCTAGTAACGGTTACCGAAAAAGCAACACCTGAAGAAATTTTACATTTAATGCATCAACACCGTATCGAAAAGATATTAATGGTTGATGCTGAATTTCACTTAAAAGGTCTTTACACGGCTAAAGATACCCAAAAAGCTAAAGATAAACCAGATGCCTGCAAAGACAGTTTAGGACATTTAAGAGTAGGAGCAGCTGTTGGAACTGGGTTAGATACCGAAGATCGAGTTGCCGCTTTAGTTAAAGCTGGTGTCGATGTTATTTTGGTAGATACCTCGCACGGTCACTCCCAAGGTGTGTTGGATAAGGTCAAATGGGTAAAAAAGAACTATCCTGATATGCAAGTCATTGGGGGAAATATTGCAACTGGTCAAGGAGCTTTAGATCTTGTTGCTGCGGGAGCTGACGGTGTAAAAGTTGGTATTGGTCCTGGTTCTATTTGTACAACAAGAATAGTCACAGGCGTTGGAGTTCCGCAAATTTCAGCCGTTAATAACGTTGCTGAAGCGTTAAAAGGTACAGATATTCCACTCATTGCCGATGGCGGAGTTCGCTATTCTGGTGATATGTGTAAAGCGCTAGCTGCAGGTGCTTATTCCGTTATGGCTGGTTCTATGTTTGCAGGTACAGAAGAAGCACCGGGTGAAATTGAACTTTATCAAGGGCGCTCGTACAAGTCTTACCGTGGAATGGGGTCGTTAGGTGCTATGGCGCAAAAGCATGGCTCTGGTGATCGTTACTTCCAATCAAATAATGCGGCAGATAAATTTGTTCCAGAGGGTATTGAGGGACGAGTTGCATACAAAGGTATATTAAGCGCAATCATTCATCAAATGCTTGGAGGATTGCGCTCCTCTATGGGATTAACTGGGTGTGCTGACATGGAAATTTATCGTAATAAAGCTGAATTTATCAAAGTAACAGCTGCCGGTATGACCGAAAGCCATGTACATGATGTACAAATAACAAAAGAAGCACCTAATTATCAAATGTCTAAGTAATTAGTTAATTGAAACGAGCGTTCTGTTATTTTTAGAAGTACAGTTGCTCATTTTATCTATCAAAAAATTGCCATAATAAATTTTTTTGTCTTTTTCTTATAGGATCTTGTTATGTCTGTTGACATTCACTCTTCAAAAATTCTCATTTTAGATTTTGGTTCTCAATACACTCAATTAATCGCTCGAAGAATCAGAGAGATTGGTGTTTATTGTGAGTTGTATCCTTATGACTTAGATGATCAATATATTCATGATTTTAAACCCGATGGTGTTATTTTGTCAGGTGGCCCTGAAAGTGTTATTGGAGATAACACACCACGTGCTAATCCATTAATTTTTGATTTAGGTGTTCCTATTTTAGGTATTTGTTATGGCATGCAAACCATGGCTCATCAGTTGGGTGGAAAAGTTGCTTCTTCAAATAAAAAAGAATTTGGATATGCAAAAGTTCGCCATACTTTAAGTTCTAAATTATTAGATGGCATTTTTGATCAACAAGTCAATGGTAAAAATGAGCTTGACGTATGGATGAGCCACGGAGATAAAGTTGTTGAAATGCCGGAAGGCTTTAAAACTATTGGTGAATCAGATAACGCGCCTTTTGCAGGGATGGCGAATGAAGAAAAACAATTTTATGGTGTTCAATTCCACCCTGAAGTTACACACACTCATCAAGGCGGTGCTATTTTAGAACGCTTTGCACTGGATATTTGTGGTTGTAAAAAAAATTGGACAGCTGAAAGTATTATTGAAAATGCCATCACAGAAATAAAAGAAAAAATTGGCGATGATGAAGTTATTTTAGGTTTATCGGGCGGTGTCGATTCTTCAGTTACTGCAATGCTTTTACATCGAGCCATAGGTACACAACTTACCTGTGTATTTGTTGACAATGGCTTACTCCGTTTAAACGAAGGTCAGCAAGTAATGGATATGTTTAATGACAGTTTTGGTCTTAAAGTAATTAAAGTAGAAGCAGAAGAGCGATTTTTAAATGCCTTAAAAGGCGAAGTTGATCCAGAAGCGAAACGAAAAATTATTGGCCGTGAATTTGTAAATATTTTTCAAATAGAATCTGAAAAACTAACTAATGCAAAATGGTTAGCCCAAGGAACTATTTATCCTGACGTGATTGAATCTGCTGGTGCAAAAACGGGTAAAGCTCATGTGATCAAATCTCATCACAATGTGGGTGGACTGCCAAAGGATATGAAGTTAGGCTTGGTTGAGCCGCTAAGAGAATTATTTAAAGATGAAGTTAGAAAAATTGGTTTAGAACTTGGTCTTTCTTACGATATGCTTTATCGTCATCCATTTCCTGGCCCTGGTTTAGGTGTAAGAATTTTGGCGGAAGTTAGAAAAGAGTTCGCTGATTTATTGAGACTGGCTGATAATATTTTTATTGAAGAATTATACAATCATGATCTCTATCATAAAACTTCGCAAGCTTTTGCGGTTTTTCTACCGGTTAAATCAGTTGGAGTAATGGGTGATGCTAGAAAATATGATTACGTTATCGCGCTTAGAGCAGTTGAAACAATTGATTTTATGACCGCTCGTTGGGCGCATTTACCTTACGAATTTTTGGAATTAGTTTCAGGCAGAATTATAAATGAGATCGATGGAATTTCACGTGTGACTTACGATATTTCATCAAAGCCACCAGCTACTATTGAATGGGAATAATTAAAAATATTATTTCATCACAGAGGCTCGGAGTACACTGAATAGACATCAGTAAAAAATGGTTTTTTCTCCGTGTACTCCGTAATGAATATATTTTTGGAATTTTTATTAAATGCATAACGATATAGATTGGATGCAACAGGCATTAGAGCTAGCGGAACTTGCGGAAAAACAGGGGGAAGTTCCTATCGGTGCAATCCTTGTTAAAGATGATGAAATCATTGGGCAAGGCTACAATCAACCTATATCAAATCATGATCCTTCTGCACATGCTGAAATAATTGCACTACGTGAAGCTGGTCAAAATATTCAAAACTATCGTCTAGTTGATTCTACAATGTATGTAACACTAGAACCTTGTGCCATGTGTGCAATGGCTATGGTTCATGCACGAGTATCTAAAATAGTTTTTGCGACAAAAGAACCTCGAGCGGGGGCTGGTGGAAGTTTATATCAACTGTTGCAACATACTGGTCACAACCATCAAATTGAGATTGTTGAAGGTGTTTTACAAGAGCAGTCATCTCAAGTATTAAAACGTTTTTTTAAAGCGAAACGTTAATAGCTTTATTCATATCTTAAATGATCTTTAGTTGGAAGTATTGTTAGGTTTTGAACGCCTTCCAGTTGATGGTTTATTTCTATTTTTATTTCTGTGATTTCTAGAGTTTGAATTTGAGTTATTACTAGCATTTCTATTTTGATGATTACTTGGTTGACCATTTGGGCTAGGCTTTGGTTTTTTAGGTCTGTTCTGTTTAATTGGCAAAAGATTTGTTTTAGATGCAGGTACATCATGACTTGGCTCAAACCCATCGATTAATTTTCTTTGAATAATTTTTTGGGTCAATCTTTCGATATCAGATAATTGTTTAAACTCATCTGCACTAACTAAAGAGACCGCTTCACCAGAACTTCCTGCACGACCCGTTCGTCCAATTCTATGAACATAATCCTCCGGCACATTGGGTAAATCAAAATTAACAACGTGAGGTAATTGATCAATATCGATACCTCTAGCGGCAATATCAGTTGCAACTAAAACTTGAATACTATTATCCTTAAATTGAGAGAGAGCCTTAACTCTTGCACCTTGGCTTTTATTACCATGAATGGCTAGTGATTTTATTCCAGCGGCAATGAGATGCTTGGTTAATCGATTTGCGCCATGTTTTGTTCGAGTAAAAACTAAAACTTGTTGCCAATTATTTGAACCAATTAAAAAACTTAACAGTTCAGACTTTTTCTTTTTATCGACGGGATAAACCCATTGTTCAACTAACTTTACCGTTGTGTTTCTTGGACTAACCGAAATCTCTAATGGATTATTCACTAAGCCTTTCGCTAATGCTCGAATGTCCTCTGAAAAAGTTGCGGAAAACATTAAGTTTTGACGCTTTTTAGGAAGAAAGGCAATTATTTTTTTGATGTCTCGAATAAAACCCATATCAAGCATTCTATCGGCTTCATCCAATACTAATATTTCAACATGGTCAAACTTAACCGCATTTTGACTATATAGATCAAGCAAACGTCCTGGTGTTGCCACGAGAATATCGACACCTTTACGTAATTTCATCATTTGAGGATTTATTTTCACACCGCCATATACTACTGAAGATTTAAGCGGTAGATTTTTACCATAAACAGATACACTTTCATGAACTTGAATCGCAAGCTCTCTGGTTGGCGTTAATATAAGTGTACGAATATGGTTTGGCTTGGCTGGTTGACCTTTAGATAAAAGTTGCAATATTGGAAGCGTAAAGCCTGCGGTTTTACCAGTCCCTGTTTGCGCTGCAGCCATAACATCTTTGCCTTCCAAAACAGCAGGGATTGCTTGTGCTTGAATAGGAGAGGGCGTTTCGTACCCTTGTTGGGTCACAGCCTCGAGTATTTGTTTGCTTAAGTTTAGTTCTGTAAATTTCATTTATATCAACGGTTTGCTAGCTCAAAATTGAGGATTTCAATTAGGACTCTATTTTAAAGCGGTGATTATATACTTGTTTGTTAGAAGAAACAGATTTGATTGTTTAACAGTCACTAGAGTGAAACGAGCTATTTTGATATTTCAATGATGTTCACATCATAAGAGCCGAATTGTTTATCTTGAGTGTTAATTCCCAAATTACAGCCGTAAGATAGGCTGTTTTTTATCCAAATTAACATCCTAATCCTACCACATCCTTATAACACTAATCTGGGAATGTGAATTTCCCCACAAGATCTTGAAATTTATCTTATCCTTAGTTGGTCAATTTTTGTTTAATTCCGAAATGAAACGATTTACTCAGATTTTGACTCTCTCAATGCTTTTACTTTATCGCTTAATTTTCACCAAAATGAATTGGAGTGTCAACATTGTTCAAGCACTTCTTCGAGTGTGGCTCCATCATCAATATTTCTCGGATGACTACACCAATGAAACTAGCTCCAACAATCATGAATTCAAGCCTCTATTAATAGGAGATATTTGAATATTTACATATTATTCAACAACACGCTAACTCAAAATTGATGGGCTGGCTAAGTGGCGATTTTTTATGTTGCTCGTTAAAACACATAAAATGAATATTAGAACGATGTTTACCGCAACTAAATTCAGGAAAAATGTTACTTAAATGTTTGTCTAGTTTTATTCGTAACAATTGTTTTTCAGTACCTTTAAGTTCTAACATAAAGTTCCCTAAAGGCGCCGATTGTTTACTCCAATTTGTTTTGTCTCTAACCAATCGTAAAATAACATCAATGCTAGTTTCAACTCCTTTTATATCATTCAACCAAAGATTCAGTTTTTCTTGTCTTATGTTATGACTTTGATTCAAAAATAAAAACAGATCGGGACAATCGAATTGACAATTACCGCCTGGTATACTAGTTCTTTGTTTAACGGAAATAATGAAGGGGTTTTTCCTTAATATATCTCCAAATTTACCTTCATGATTTAAGGTCCATTGGTGGAGTTGGGTAAGTTGTTTTAAAAAATTATCTAGTTTACTCACTTCCACATTGGGGTTTTCTTTGAGTTTTTTAAAATACTCAATATATCGCGCAAGCTCTTTAATTAGTTCTGACCGTGAATCACCTGCTTCTAGCATTTCTAATATTTCAAAGAGGTATTTTAATGCATGGATATGATTTTCTGCATTGAGGGAAAGAGTATTAGATTTAAAACTTTTGAATAAGGACTCTAACCGCAAAAATCTCCGGATATTTTCCTTTAGCGGATATTCAAAAAGTAGAATTTCATGATCCATATGAATGCCTGAAAGTAATTAACAAAGTGACTTATAAAGTTGGTGCAATTCAATGACTTGATCGTTAACTAATTGTTTCGTCTGATTATTATCAATAACATCATCAGCAAGTGCAAGTTTTTCTTGAAGGCTAGATTGGTGATTAATAATAGCTAAAGCTTCTTTTTTAGATCGACCATCACGTTTGATAATACGTTCTATTTGCATAGCTTTATCCGTTTTAACAACTAACACTCTATCAATGAAAGGTTGTAATCGTGGCGGAATATTTGCTCCTTTATCAATTAATAAAGGAATATCTAAAATAACGTATTCAGATTTAACTTTTGAAAGTTGATTTTTCATTTCTTGATTGATGAGAGGGTGACTATACTGATTTAACCAGTGAAGCTGTTTTGGATCAGAGAATACAATCTTTCCTAATGATTTTCTGTCTAGCTCTCCATGACTATCGAGGATATTATTTCCAAAATGCTTGATAAGCGGAGTCAAGTGTTTTGATTTAGGTTTAAATAAATCTTTAGCAATTTGATCTGCATCAATAATTGCAATACCAAGTTTTGAGAAATAATGACTGACCAGTGATTTTCCACTAGCAATGCCACCCGTTAAACCGATTTTTAACATTAGACAGAATAGTTTTTAATAACTTAATGTTCGTACTGTACTACGTACATTATAGAAGTCTAGTTTAATTGAGCATTCAAGTTATGTAAAGGCAGAGACTTGTCCTGTAAGCCCAAAGCTGTAATGTCCCCTTTCAACCAAGCTAAAATGTCCCCTTTTCAATTAAGGGGAGTCAGGAGAAATGTTATCTATGAGCCATCAAGAAATAGATCGACTTGGAATAATC
>Ga0256845_1001809_pt1 | contig 16596 bp, 14 predicted proteins | sample RiftiametaG_FD_189101 | JGI IMG/M metagenome (GOLD analysis project Ga0256845, IMG submission 189101) | Tube worm associated microbial communities from hydrothermal vent at the East Pacific Rise, Pacific Ocean - Riftia | ecosystem: Host-associated > Annelida > Integument > Unclassified ...
TAGAAATCAAGTAATTCTTTTTTTAGATAATCAAATCTGGAAAGAAAAAGAATTTGAGAAAATACTCTTAGATAATTTTCAAATTATTAAACCCGATTTTTCGGGCTCCTATGTGTAGTGAGTATATACCTAATTAAACATTAAAAAGCTGATAATTCCCCAACAAGTTACCCTTTTCATTCTACCCAAACCAACCATCTCGATCCAAACTCCTATACTGAATAGCTTCCGAAATATGATTACCAGTTATAACCTCAGAAGCTTCCAAATCAGCAATAGTTCTAGACACTTTTAAAATTCTATCATACGCGCGAGCAGAAAGATTAAGTTTTTCCATTGCGGTTTTTAAAAGTTGTAATGATGATGGTTCAAGCTTACAGTATTGACGGATTTGCTTTACGCCCATTTGCGCGTTGTAATGTACTTTTTCAGATTCTGCAAACCTTTCAGACTGTAATTTCCTAGCTTTCGTAACCCTTTCTCTAACTACAAGACTGGACTCTCCTTTGCGTTCATCACTTAACTTTTCAAATGGAACTGGCGTTACTTCAATATGAATATCAATTCGGTCTAAAAGCGGCCCGGATACTTTGCTTAAATAACGTTGCATTTCAGCCGGTGAAGACATTACGGGTGCATCGGGATCGTTAAAATAGCCACCTGGACTTGGGTTCATACTAGCAACGAGCATAAAGCTAGATGGATAAGTAACCGTAAATTTTGCGCGAGAGATTGTTACTTCGCGGTCTTCGAGTGGTTGTCGCATTACTTCAAGAACGCCACGTTTAAATTCGGGCAGTTCGTCCAAAAATAAAACGCCATTGTGTGCCAAACTAATTTCACCTGGTTGTGGGTATTGACCGCCACCAACCAATGCTACATCACTAATCGTATGATGAGGGCTTCGGAAAGGACGTGAGGTCATAACTCCGCCCTTTTCCATAGTTCGCCCAGCAACGCTATGAATTTTTGTGGTTTCCAAACTTTCTTGGAGCGTCATTGGCGGTAAAATACTTGGTAGTCGTTTAGCGAGCATCGTTTTTCCTGAACCTGGAGGGCCGATTAGAATTATATTGTGACCACCTGCTGCTGCAATTTCCATACAGCGTTTTATAGACTCCTGTCCTTTTACATCGGCAAAGTCGAATTCTGGATGTTCTAGATGATTGTAGAATTCGGCTTCAATATCTACTTCTGTTTTTTCTAGTGGAATATTTTCGTTAAAAAAATCTATTACTTCTTTAATATTATCTATACCGAAGACATCAATACCTTCAACAATTGCGGCTTCTTTTGCATTTTGTTTTGGAAGAATAAACCCTTTAAAGCCTTCTTCCTGAGCTTTAATTGAAATTGGTAAAGTGCCACGGATAGGCTGCAAGTTTCCATCCAAAGACAATTCGCCCATAATAATATATTCTGAAAGTGGGTTTTGCTCTTCTATTTGTTCTGTAGCTATTAGAATTCCCATCGCCAATGTGAGATCGTACGCAGAACCCTCTTTCCGAAGATCTGCAGGCGACATATTTAAAATTAGCTTTTTGCCAGGAATTTTATACCCATTATTCTGAAGTGCAGCTGCAATTCTATAATTACTTTCACGAATTGCATTGTCTGGCAGGCCAACCAAATGATAGCCTATGCCTGAATCTACATTAACTTCAACAGTTATTGTAGTTGCTTCTACACCAAAAACGGCACTTCCATAAACTTTTGTGAGCATAAACAAATTTGTATAAACGGGGAGTTTATAGCTGAAAGATACTAAATGTTTCTAATTAGTAGTTTATGATTTAATTTTTTTTTAGAAAACGCCCTAAGAGATTTTGTGTAGAAGGGTTAACAGTCTTTAAATGTTTTTCTTCCTCAATAGCTTCTAAAGTATTGTTTGCAACCGTTTTACCAAGCTCCACGCCCCATTGGTCATAACTAAATATATTCCAAATAACACCTTGTACATATAACTTGTGTTCGTACATCGCAACAAGGCTTCCAAGGTTTTTTGGAGTTAGCTTTTTTATTAAAATTGAATTTGTAGGCTTGTTCCCTTCAAAATATTTAAATGGGTTTTCAACTTTTTTAATGTGTGTGCCTTCCCATAAAGATTCAGTTTGGGCAAAATAATTTGCCATCAAAATATTATGGTTTTCTAAGTTGCCGTGTAAGGGTTCGCAAAAACCTATAAAATCGGTTGGCGTAAACTTAGTTCCTTGATGTAAAAGCTGAAAATAAGCGTGCTGCGCATTAGTGCCAACGCCACCCCAAACTATTGTGCCTGTTTGATACTCAATTTTTTTGCCACTACGATCAATACTTTTTCCGTTGCTTTCCATTATGGCTTGTTGCAAATAAGGAACAAACTTGTTTAGATATTGTGAATACGTAACCACTGCTTCACTTTCTGCTTTAAAAAAATTATTGTACCAAATTGAAAGTAAAGCAAGTACAATAGGAATATTTTTATCGAATTCTTCATTTTTGAAATGTTTATCCATTTCAAAAGCCCCTTTTAGCATGGCTTCAAAATTGCTAAAACCAACTGATAGACAAATAGAAAGTCCAACCGAACTCCAAAGTGAAAAGCGACCGCCAACCCAATTCCACATTGGGAAAATGTTTTCTTTTGAAATGCCGAAATTACTTACAGCCACTTCATTTGTAGAAACTGCCACAAAATGTTTTTGAATGTCTTCTTTTAAAGCATTTTTCAAAAACCATTCTCTAATAACTGAAGCATTTGCAAGAGTTTCCTGTGTAGTGAAACTTTTGGAAACGATGATGAAAAGTGTGGTTTCAGGATTTAGTTTTTTTAAAACCTCTGCAACGTGATCGCCATCAATATTGGCAACAAAATGAGTTTTTAAATGATTTCTATAAAACTGAAGCGCTTCAGTAACCATCTCAGGACCTAAATGACTACCGCCAATGCCTATGTTTACAACATCTGTTATTGCTTTTCCTGTAAAACCTTTATATGCGCCACTTATAATTTCTTCCGAAAAAAGCTTCATCTGTTGAAGTGAATCCTTCACTTCAGGTTTCATAGTATCAAAATCACGTAGTGCCGTATGAAGCACAGGTCGATTCTCGGTTTCATTAATATTTGCTCCAGAAAATTGTTGGTTTATGGCTTCTTTTAGCTTTACTTCTTCTGCTAGTTTTAGTAAGATTGATAGCGTTTCATCGGTAATTCTGTTCTTGGAATAATCTACATAAAAATCCTGCCATTCAACTTTTAAACGGTCTGCGCGGTTAGAATCGGTTATAAAAATGTCCTGCATTTGCACCTTTTCAATTTCCTGAAAATGTTTTTCAAGAGCTCTCCAGGAATTAGTTGTTGTAGGGTTTACAGAAGGTAAAGACATTTTTAATTTTTGATTGCTAATTTATAATTTGGAAATTTTAGTTTTATAATAAGCTACTAATCCATCAATGGGTCTTTGTACTATATTTCCCAGTTTTAGATTGTGTTCTTTAAAACTTTCCTTAATAATTTCTTCTGAAAAATGTGCGATGGAACCAATAAAATGAATTGGAACTTGGTGCGCTTTTTCAAAACAAAGTACACGGCACTCAATAAAGTTTGAAATTCCTTCTTTAATGAGCGCGTAAAAGTATGTGTTTATTTCGGGTTGTGTAAATATGAATTGTGCAAATGAAGCTAAATAAGCATTCGGATTGGGTCTTTGGTATAAATTAACTTTAATTTCGTCTGCATTTAAGTTAAAGCGCTTCTCAAATGCTGAAGCAATTTCAGTTGGCATCCGCTTATAAAAATAGTCGCGAAGTAATCTTTTTCCAAAATAATTTCCGCTAGCTTCATCCATTAACGTGTAGCCCAATGCAGGGATTGAGGTATGTATTTCTCCACCATCAAAATAGCAGCTATTGCTTCCTGTGCCTATAATACAAACGATTCCAGGCTGGTCTGTAACTGCATAAACAGCAGCTTTTAGGTCTTCTGAAACGGTTACTTTAGCCTTTAGAAATATTTCTTCCAAAGTAATTTTTAAAATATTTCGTGGTGTTTCCGTTCCGCAGCCAGCTCCATAAAAATCAAGCACTTCAACAGTATTAAAAACATTTTTTAATTCTTCATTTGAAGTAATCCGAATCACTAATTCATCCTTCGGAACAACTGTTGGGTTTAAACCCGAAGTGACCGTTTTAAAAACAATATTGCCTGAATTGTCCAGCAATACCCAATCACATTTCGTAGAACCGCCGTCGGTTAGTAGGGTCATAATTTATATAGTTGCAACGTGAACAGCCAAGTCTACTAGTTTTGCAGAATAGCCGTATTCATTATCGTACCAGGCGATTAACTTAAAAAAATTATCGTTTAATGCAATTCCAGCGTTTGCATCAAAAGTACAAGTATGTGGGTCTGAAACAAAATCTTGCGATACTACTTCATCTTCTGTGTAATTTACAATTCCTTTATATTCATTTTCTGAGGCTTTTTTGAAGAGTGCCTTTATTTCTTCATAGGTAGTTGATTTTTCTGTGCGAACCGTTAAATCTACTACTGATACATCTGTTGTTGGAACTCTGAAGGCCATACCTGTTAATTTTCCTTTTAATTCTGGAATTACCTTTGTTACTGCAACCGCAGCTCCTGTACTTGTTGGAATTATATTGCTCAATGCACTTCTACCCATTCTGTAATTTTTCTTTGAATATTGATCTACCGTAGATTGGGAAGATGTTACGGAATGTACCGTTGTCATCAATCCTTCAACAATTCCATATTCATCATTGATTATTTTTGCCAAAGGTGCAAGGCAATTTGTGGTACAAGAAGCGTTGGAAACTATTGTGTCTGTTGGTTTCACATCTTTATGATTTACGCCCATAACAAACATAGGTACTGTTTTGGATGGTGCAGAAAGTACAACCTTCCTTGCTCCTGCCTTTAAATGTGCGGAAGCGGAATCGATATCTTTGAAAATTCCTGTGCAATCAATTACTATTGTTGCTCCAACTTCATCCCATTTTAGGTTTTCAGGATTTTTTTCTGAACTCACACGAATCTCCTTCCCGTCCACATATAAATGACCATTATTTACTTCTACAGTTCCGGGATATTTTCCGTGGACGGAATCGTACTTTAATAAGTATGCGAGATAGTCCACATCTAACAGATCGTTTACCGCAACTATCTCTACGTCATCTCTTTGCGCTGCTATTGTTAATGCTAACTGTCCAATACGACCAAAGCCGTTTATTCCTACTTTTATCATTACTTCGTTTTTGTTGTTTATTATTATTTATGTTTTAATACCTACAAGGAGATTACTTCTTTCTCACAATGAAACCTTGCCGAAAAATAAATTAAATCGAAATTATATCCGCCACTCGTATTAAATCTTCATCAATTTCATTATTTCCTTTTAGTGCATCAGAAAATGGAACGGAAGTTACTTTGTTGTGAACTACACCAATCATCACGTTGGTTTCGCCTTTTAACAACGCATCTACTGCGCCAACGCCCAAACGGCTTGCCAAAACACGATCATAACAACTTGGCGCACCTCCACGCTGTATATGGCCTAAAACGGTAACTTTTACTTCGTATTCCTTTAAGTTCTCTTCAATATATTCTGCTAATGCAAAAATATTTTTTCCTATTTGGTCACCTTCTGAAACTACAACGATACTGGAAGTTTTTCCAGATTCTTTACTTCGGCTTAATGATTCTAATAAACGTTCGCTACCCATGTTTTGTTCAGGAATCAAAATTTCTTCAGCTCCCGCGCCAATACCAGTATTTAAGGCAATATCACCAGCATCGCGTCCCATTACTTCAACAAGAAAAAGACGGTTGTGTGAGTTTGCTGTATCTCTAATTTTATCAATGGCTTCTACTACCGTATTTAATGCCGTGTCGTAGCCAATGGTATAATCGGTACCATTTATGTCGTTATCAATAGTTCCCGGCAAACCTACAATTGGAAAGCTAAATTCTTCAATAAATACAGATGCGCCTGTAAAAGTACCATCGCCACCAATGACTATTAAAGCGTCAATATTTTCATTTTTAAGATTGTTGAATGCTTTTTTTCTGCCTTCAACTGTCATAAATTCTTCGGAACGCGCAGATTTTAAAAATGTTCCGCCTCTATTAATAAGATTTTTTACACTTCTGGCATCCAATTGTTTAAAATCGCCTTCCATTAATCCTTGATACCCTCGGTAAATACCTACGCATTCTAGATTGTGATATACGCAGGCTCTTACTACTGCCCTTATGGCGGCATTCATTCCTGGAGCGTCGCCACCACTAGTTAATACGCCTATTTTCATTGGTTTTTTCATAAACGGAAAATTACTATTATTGTTATAAACAGCAAATGATATTAATCACTAAAAAATACGTGTATGTACGTATAGTATAGATTGTTTTCGCACAGTATCTTTGCTATATAGAATTAGTGGATAATGCACCTAGACTATATTTTTTGTGGGGATAGAAAATATTCTTAGTGCAATTTAAAGTTTACTAAGTTAGGTTTGTTAAAAAATTCCGGCCAGTGGTCGGAATTTTTGTTTTTATATAACTCAACCAAAAGTTATTTTTAAAATATTTTTGGTTTTTTCTATAACTTTAAAGTGGTCGTCCATTCTATAACCAATTATCCATACTACTTTTTCATCGTTTAAAAGTAACCAGATTTTTTCTTTATCATTTATAGCAATTTTTTCGTCTTTTAAAAATTTACTCAGTTTCTTTTTGCCTTTCATTCCGAAAGGTTGAAAGCTATCACCACTCCTCCACTTTCTTACTTTTAATGGGAACTTTAGTTTAGCAGTATCAACATAAATTAAATTTTTCTCTGTTTCACCTATATATTCTGAAGGTTCTATTTTTAATTTGATTGGCAAATTGATTCCTTTTTCGGAAACAAAATATTCAGTATCAACTTCTTCTAAAATAATTTCTGTAAGAATAAGCTCATCGCGATTTTTTAAAAGCGAATGTGTTTTGGAAAATACCTGCTTGCCAGTTTGTGCCTCCATTAAATTAAAAACATCTCTCCATTCCGTAAACCCAAACCCTTTTAAAAGTTCATAAAGCAAATCGTTGGTATGCGGAAGTTCTTTAAGTTTTTTTATATTAAATTTATAAGAATTGTCACTCTCAGAAACCACCAATTTATAAATTAAAGACATATAATCTTCAATTAAATTATGAGAAGCTTTTAGGTTTTGTTGGGTTTTCTGAAAGTTTTTCAGAAGGTTTTCATTGGTTTCTTTATAGTTTGGTAATACTTCCAAACGCAACTTATTCCGAAGATAATCTGTTTTTTTATTACTACTATCTTCACGCCATTTCAGCTTATTCATTTCAGCATATTCAAGAATTTCCTCTCTTGAAAAATCTAAAAGTGGACGAATTATTTTATTATTTTTCTTCGGAATTCCTGTAAGGCCGTTTAAACCAGTTCCTCTAGAAAGATTTATAAAAAATGTTTCCAAATCGTCATCTAAATGATGAGCCGTAAGTAAATAATCATATTTAAAATTTTCTAAAATTTCATTGAACCAATTATACCGAAGTTTTCGAGCAGCCATTTGTGTTGAAACCTTATGATTTTTAGCAAATTTTTTGGTGTCAAAAGTTTCAACAAATACTGGAATTTCCATGTTTTTTGCCAACCCTATTACAAACATTTCATCGCCATCGCTTTCTTTTTCACGGAGTGAAAAATTACAATGCGCTAAAGCTATTTCGAAGTTTAAATCTTTCATTAAATGCATTAAAACCACGCTATCCAAACCCCCACTGCAGGCAATTAGGAGTTTTTTCTTTTTCAGAAAAGAGAAATTTTCTTCAATATATAGTTTTAATTGTGAAAGCAAATTTGAAAAATATTTAGAATAGATTAATGATAATTCCAGCAATTCCAGCAATTACGGCAATTCCGAAGCTTAGCATTGTTCCTATCAACACATATTCGGTTTTTAGGGTTTCATTATTTCGGTAACGAAGGATCGATTTTGCGGCAATTAAAAAACCAACTGCCGAATATTGTGAAACGATGATGAATGTGAGTGTTAAAATACGTTCCAGAACACCAATTACCTTACCTGCATTTGGCATTTCATTATCGATGGATACTTGTATTTCTGTGGCTTTAAAGACTTCTTTTATAAAAATATTTGCAGGTTTTAGGCATACTAAATAGCCTGTAATAATCAGTAAATATTTAAAGTTTATTGAAAGTTCAAAAACTGGATTAATGCCTTGCCATTTATCAAACAGTAAAACTACTATTACCAAAATTACAAAATGAATAGCTTGATCTATAAAAAAAGCATAGCGCCCCAAATGCCTGTTACTGCAGAGGTGACGTTTAAAACCATCCAACAAAAAATGAGTTATTGCGATTATTGTTGCTGCCCAAACAAAGCCAATTTGCAAAGAAAAAAGCCAAGACAATAAAAAACAAACCAATGCGTGCCAATATAGAAAAGGACTTTTAAAGCCTATAGTGTTTTTTTGCTGCGCTAATTTATCGGTCTGAAAAAAATAATCCAAACACAAATGCGCTATAAACTGGAGTATTATTAATTCTTTTATTCCCATAGCCTTAGTTTGAAATTATCATTTTAAAATAGTTAACCGCTTCTTCAATAGCGTTCCAACCAACGCTGGTGGAGTGCTGGTTCACAGCAGATTGACTGATCCCAAGATGCTTTGCTATTTCGTCTTCTTGGTTATTCATTAATTTTAAATATAAGATCTCACATTGTCGTGAAGTTGCTTTGCTCAACAAAACATCCAATAATGCCAATAATGGCAGAAAGTTCTTATTTAAATTTTCATCATTTGAAGCAAAAAACAAGGTGTTTTTTATAACGATACGTTCTTTATTATAAGTTGTTTCACCACTTATTTCGCGGCCCGAAAGATAAATGGCTTCACCGTCTATCACACCTTCTTCAGGGTTATAGCGGCTTAGTTGCCCATATCCTATTGCAAGCCTTATACCGTGCGTTATAAACTGTTTTATTCTGTTATCGGTTTCTGTATAGGCTTTCGTTTCAATAGGAATTGCTTTCACAAAACATTTAATTGCCAACGCTACTTGTAATCCCTCGGTAGCATTTGGAACCACAGATTCTAAATAATCGCCTTTAATGATACGTCCATACACATTGTATTCTTCCTTTAAATCTTTTAGCAAGATTTGAAGGTTTTCTTCAACAAATTTGCGGTCTTGGGTGTGCAAACCAGTGGATGAAACAATATCTCCAGATATAACTGAATAATTCATTGATTGAAATTTCTTCAAATATATAAATTTATAAGCTTAAACACTTATAAATGATATTTATAAGTGTTTAAGCTTATAGATTAGCGTTCAGAACTTGGCGCATTGCCTTTGCTTTTAGCAGACATTCTTCATATTCCTTTTCGGGAATGGAGTTTATAGTGATAGCACTACCAACGGAAAAACTTATGTATTCCTTATAGGAATTATACAAAATACTTCGGATAACAACGTTGAAATCAAAATCTCCTGAAGGTGAAAAATAGCCAATAGCTCCGCTGTATAAGCCACGTTTGGCGTCTTCAATTTGTTCAATTATTTTCATTGCTGAAATTTTTGGAGCACCAGTCATACTGCCCATCGGGAAAGTATTTTTTAAAATATCGACACTATTTGTAGTTGAAGAAACTTCGCAAGAAACTGTGGAAACCATTTGGTGTACCTGTTCGAACGTATAAATAGTACAAAGTTCTGAAACGGTAACACTTCCTTTTTTAGCGATTCGTGAAAGGTCGTTGCGCACTAAATCTGTAATCATTATATTTTCGCTACGTTCTTTGGGGTCTTTTGCTAATTGTTGCGCCATTTCCCGATCATCTTCTGGGTTTTCCAGACGTTTTGCAGTTCCTTTTATGGGCTGAGAAACAACGGAATTTCCATTTCGTTTTAAATAACGTTCTGGTGAAGCAGAAAGGGCAAAAAGTTCATTCAGCTTCATAAAAACTGAAAAGGGTGGTTTTGAAATTTCGTTGAGGTGAAAAAAGGTTTCTAAAGGCTTAATTTTAGTGGATTCAGAATAGAACTCCTGACAGATATTAGCTTCATAAATATCGCCTCTTTTTATATGCTCCAGCGTTTCGTTTACCTTCTGAATGTAACTATCCTTTGAGGTACGAATGCTTATACTTACAGATTCGGAATTTTTATTTTCAGTAGTTTTCTCACTAATTTCAAAAATTAATTTCCAATCTTCTTCAATTTCATCAGCAACCATGTTTAAATATTGAACCTCAACTTTATCTTCAGAAAAAAGAAATATTTTTTTTGGTTGAAAAAGATACAAATCGGGAAAGCCTAAACCGTCAAAATTTTTAGAATTTAGTCTTTCTACATCGTTTTTAAGATCGTAAGAAAGATAGCCGAAAAGCCAATCTGCTGTGGTAGTTTGGTATTCTTTTAATTTATCGAAAGCATTTTTCGCATCTGTTTTTATTGCTGTAAAACCATCTACAGCAAGGATTGCCTTATAGGTTTCATGGGATTGTGAATAATTGTTACTGTCTAGCCAAACAACCTCATCAAACTGTTCCGCCCAAAGGAGAAGTTTCTTTTTGGAAGTTTCATTTAATGTGAATTTATATTCTTTTACAGTGCGCATTATTGTTCAATTTGATGCACAAAGTTTTGCATAATGTCAGTAAAACCTAAAAGCAATATTTCATTAGTAATCAAATTATTTTCTTCTGAAAAATTTTCTGAATAGGAAGGAAAGCTGAAACTTTCAACAATAGTTACCCCAAATCTAGCAAGTACGTTTTTTGTATATTCTAAAGCTGAAGCTGCGCCACGTTTTCCGTTGGAAGAGCTCATCAACAATAGTTTTTTTCTTCTAAAAAGTTTCGATCCAAACGTGATAACCAATCTAACGTATTTTTAAAATAGGCAGAAATCATCCCATTATGTTCCCCTACAGAAATAACTAGCGCATCAGCTTCCTTTATTTTACTATAAAGCTCTTTTAAAACTTCAGAATAACCTTCTTCACGTTCAATATCTTCTCCAAACATTGGGAGGTTATAATCTGTTAGCTTAATAACTTCAGAAGTATGATTAGGAATTTGAGTTGCAGCAAAAACAACAAGTTTATGATTAATGGATTTGCTACTGTTACTGCCTGCAAAGAATAGAATTTTTTTCATCTGCCAAAGTTATTGAAAAAAACCCGCGCCAAATAATTTGACGCGGGTTCTTAAAAAGATTTAAAACTTAAATTGATTATTGTTTCACAATTCGTTTTACAACACTTGTATTTTCAGCATTTATTTTTATAAAATACATTCCTGTTGCAAGATTAGACAATGAAAAACTAGTTTGAGAACCTGTTGTTGAAAGGTTTATCATTTTAATAACTCTTCCTTTTACATCAGTAATAATAGCGTTCTCCAACTGTGCTGTTGTTTTATTTAACAACGTAATTTCGCCAGTTGTTGGGTTTGGATATAGAAGAAGATTGTTAGAAAATTCATTCTCTCCTACACCTACTAAATTATCAACGATAACTGTAAACGTACAAGTGTCTTCATTACCAGCAGCATCAGTTGCAGTCATCGTCATTGTAGTAACACCCGTGCCTACCATAGTTCCCACAGCAGGAGCTTGTGTAATTACTGGCGTACCAGCACAATTATCGGTTGCAGAAGCAGCACTCGTAAAATCTGGCAATGTATATTGCTGACCAACTGGAACACTTACGGTAACATCTGCAGGGCATGTAATAACAGGGTCTACAGTTTCAGCAATAACTTCTGCAACTGCACGTTCACCTGGACAACCAGGAGGCCCTATATTAATATCGCTATTTGGCGTACCAAAATCAGCTGGCTCACATGTTCCTGACCAGTCTGCTGCAGTATCTGTATCGTCAACTCTTCTAAAAGAATCAGAACCACAATCCGTAAGCAACGAAGCACCAACTCCCGACCAATCAAGATCGGCAGCAGTGATATTGAAACCACTAATTGTAACATTAAATCCAGAAATTTGCGATGCACTATAATTCCAGAATATTGAATCTACAACGTTTCCAGTAGGGTCTATTATTAGGATCCAACCTGCGTCACCATTATTCCAAAAAATATTATTTCCCCAATAACCAGCACCGCTATCATCATTCCAATCCATAACTGAATTTGCCCCCATATTTCCAAGTGTTTTAACAATTGAGTTTACAGAGTTTATGTTAGCATAAGGAGTATCGCTAAGCGCTACTTTATATCCAGAATAATCTTTTGCAACACCAACATTTTGAATTTCAAATCTATCTGGGGTTTGCAAACTAATTTCTGAGATAACTAATTGTGACAATGGTCCAGGCTCATTTTCTTGTGCATAAACATCTGTACTTCCTGTAGGAGTAAAGGTATAAGATTCGCCCTCAAAAAGGAAGTTACCTCCCGTTTGTGCATCAAACCATCTTATTACATTTGTTGGATCATTTAGGGTTGCAGTAACAGTTACTGCTTCTCCAACACAGAAACCACTTGCGCCCGTTGTTGTAGGGCCTGCAGGAACTGCAAGAACTTCAATAGTATCAGTATCAGAAGAAGCTACTGTACAAAGACCAGCTTGTACGGTGTATGTAATCGTTTTTACACCAACACCTGCTACTGCAGGATCGAATGTAAAAGTTAATCCGTCTCCGCTATCAGTAACTCCAGGGCCACTATAAACGCCACCATTTGGAGCACCACCACCTAAATCTGTTATTGGAGCTGCAGAAGCACATATTTCTCCTAATACAGATAATGAAGCTGTTGTTGGAGGTGTATCAAAAGCTTGAGTTCCATCACTTCTACTTCCAGAAGAACCTTGAGTAGCGCTATACCCTAACCCTCTTTTTGCAAAAGAATCCCAAATAATACATTCGTTGGCTCCTCCATATAGAGCTTGGTCTGCTGCAAATATGGCATCGCGACCGTCTATAAAACCAGGGCTACAAGGTTGTAGTTTCATACCTTCTATAACAAGAGCAAAGGCCATAATGTTTCCAGCATCTTGGTTTACATCTCCTGTAAAATTGTATGGGTTGGCATCAAAACCATGCTCATCTATAAGTGCCCACGTTCGTTCCCAAAGCATTTCTGCCCAAACAGAGCCTACACCATGAGGTACAGCAGCAGTTTTTATAAAATCGTACGTTTGTGGATTAACTCCCATGTCAGTACTATAAGGATAGTCTCTAATGCCTGCTCCATTAATACCTTCACCAAAAAGATAAGTTCCAACTGCTCTTGAATCTGCACCAACATCTCCTGGTTGAATTGTAAGTATTGCTCCAAGGAAGTCACTCCAACCTTCACCCATTTGCTCTTGATTGCTTAGACAACCTGAAGCGGATGGACCACCTGTAAGGCGGTTAGAAACTCCATGACTATATTCATGAAGAACCACCAATGCATCAAAATCGCCATCTTTATCATCACAAATGTACATTTGCATTGTAGGGTTGCTTCCGTCTGGAGGGGTTCCAAAGTTTGCATTACAAGTACCTGAACCATCTTGTGCTTCGGCATTTACAGAGTCGCTTCCAGCACCTCCATTTCCATAGTTGTTTTCTTGAAAATTCCCTGAAACTTCATCAAAACCATATTGGTATAATATATCGTGAAATATGTTATTCAAATAAAACAAGTTGGTTATTGCGGCATCTTCATATTGGTTGGCATTAGTGTATATTTGGCTAAAAGGAAAATCTGAAAAGTCCAAATCTGCTCCACCATCTGGCTGATAACCTGAATTATTTCCGTCTTCATAGGCATTTGCATTGTTTCCTCTTGTAACAGTATATTCTGCTCCAGTAGCACCATTAGTATCGTGCCATCCAAAAGGAGAGGCTATAGGGTCTGCAGGTAATACTTCAATAGTGCGGCTACCATAATATGGGCTTTCTAAAGGTAACTTAAATGCTTCATAACACTCTACACATGCAGCGGGCTTGCTTTCTACAACTTCCTTGTAATTTGGTATGTTGTATAAATTAGTATTGAAGTTCATCTCCTTTACATCATTACTGTGATCGTGGCTTAAACCGCAGCTTACCATCCAGTTTGCTTTGTTTACAATTTCACCAGTTGTAGCATTCACTCTTAAACTCCACCAATTGTGTTGCGCTATTTCTTGAATCGAAATATCCCAGCTTAAAACCAATTCATTAGTTTCAGTTAAAACATACATTAATTTTGCAGGTATGGGGCTTTTAGAAATTCCGCCATTATCTAATAAGGTTTCTTTAGCAACACCTTTAGATTTCTCTAATACAGCTAAAGAGCCATTAATAGTATACCCTAACTGCATAGCCACAGCTTGCACTGCTTGCGCGGCTGTAAGTCCTGGTTGATTAGATCCAGAAAGTTTTTCGATAGTGTTTTTTATGAATTTACTGTCTTTAGCAATTACATCTCCGTTTGCTAATGTATGGATACCTGATTCGGTTCCATATATTTCAAGATTGTTTAATAATTGTCTGAAATACACATGCTGTATTCCAGAAACTTTACTTTCTGTTTGGCTTGTAACTTGCCATTGTACATCTTGCAGTGTTAGTTCACTTTGCTCTACAAAATGATTTAATTGTTGGTTGATAGATTCTGATATATTTTGAGCAAACGTTGTTCCTGTGAGAAAACACGTAATTGCCAAAATTACACTTTGGGTAACTCTTTTCATTCTTTTAGTTTTAGATTAAATATTAGATTTGGAGGATGAATGGAATGTAAATCTATTAAAAATTATAATTTCCACAATTTTTTAATAAATATTCAAAGATATTTTAACATATTTTTAGTATAACGCTGCACATATAGTGAAATAGAAACAGTGTTCATATATTTTAAAGTTATAAAAAACATTACATTTACTTCAAAAAAAATATATGAAACAACCCAACGATCTTATCGTGGCAATGCAAAATGGCGACGAAAAGGCTTTTTCCCATTTGTACACCATGTATAGTGAAGCAATAAAAGGTATTATTTACAGCATTGTTTTAAATGAAGATACAGCGGAAGAAATATTACAAGATGTTTTCATTAAAGTATGGAACAATGCTTCTTCATACGACATAAATAAAGGACGATTTTTTACATGGCTTTTAAATATTGCACGAAATACAGCAATAGATGAAACCCGTTCTAAAGCATTTAAAAGCTCCAGAAAAAACCTAAGTACCACAAACTTCGTAGATATATTATCATCCTCTGATAGTTTAAACAAAAGTACAAATGCCATTGGCTTAAAAAAGTTTGTAGACGCTTTAAAACCCGCTTGTATAAAGATAATTGAGCTTTTATATTTTAAAGGTTTTACACAAGTAGATGCATCAAAGACTTTGGAAATACCTTTAGGAACTTTAAAAACAAGAAACCGAAACTGCATCAAAGATTTGCAGGTAATGGTCTTAGGATAAAATTATGACAACAGAAGAATTAATAACATCAGGGAATTTAGAACTTTATGTTTGCGGTGCTTTGCCCGCAGATGAAGCTGCTGAAGTAGAAAAAGCAATTGCCACTAGTGCTGAAGTTAAAAGCGAAATAGAAAATATTGAAGCATCGCTTGTATATCTAGCCGAAACTGTTTCGCCAACAGTACAAGCAATGACTTGGACAAACATTTTGAACGCAATCAGAAACGTTGGTAAACAACAAGACAGTAAAGTAAGACCCCTTAACTGGCCAGCAATTACTGGTTGGGCGGCGGCCATCTTGTTTATGGGCGGTATTATGTGGATGGTAAAACAAAATAGCGATTTAAACAATTCGCTTCAAGTCACAACTACTGAAAATACAGTTATAAAAGAAGATAAAGCTATAGTAGAAAACAAACTGGCTGAAAATAATAAATTATTGGCGGTATTAAGATCCAAAGAATACCAAGCATTTACACTTCCCGGAAACCAAGCAGTTGCTCCAGAAGCTTTTGCAAAAGTATATTTGAACAAAAAAGAAAACATAGCCTATATAGATGTAAAAGGCTTACCCACTCCGCCCCGCGGAAAGGTTTATCAAGTTTGGTCACTTAAAATGGAACCACTTACCCCAACTAGCGTAGGTTTAATAGCTTCGGAAAATGAAGCAGGTGATGGAATTTACAAATTTGTAAACTTCCCAAATCCAGAAGCATTTGGAATAACTCTAGAGCCTGAAGGAGGAAGCGAAACCCCGACCCTTTCGCAATTATATACCTTAGGAACGATAACGATTTAGTAAAAATAATTAACTGAATTTTAAAACCTGGACGGAAACGTTTAGGTTTTTTTGTTAGAATAGTCACGAATTAACTAATTATATATGAATGAGATTTATGGATTCGTGGCAGAAAAAGCATTCGTAATAAAAAAAGCGTCCATCAAAAATGACGAACGCTTGAACTATACTCACTCCATTTAGGTTTTCGGGAATCCAAGATTTCACTACCTAAATTAACCGATTAATAATCAATTATTTAGCGTTATTTTTCTTGGTGTTGTCAATACTATTTTGTATATTTATAGTGCTAATATTCAGATTAATGACTATAAAATTATCCATAAGAGAGAGAG
>Ga0256845_1001810_pt1 | contig 16593 bp, 7 predicted proteins | sample RiftiametaG_FD_189101 | JGI IMG/M metagenome (GOLD analysis project Ga0256845, IMG submission 189101) | Tube worm associated microbial communities from hydrothermal vent at the East Pacific Rise, Pacific Ocean - Riftia | ecosystem: Host-associated > Annelida > Integument > Unclassified ...
ATTTCATCCGGACAGCCGGCAACACAGGTATATACATCATATAATGGATTAGGAAATCAAGCATTTGATATTGGTGAAAGCGATGGAAATACAATTCAAGTTATTTGTAGCAGTACAAGCAATGGAGTGAATGAAATACAAATTACCGGTATGGAGATTCGGATAGAAGATAGTGCAAATAGCGGAGTAGTTCCAAATTCAGTAATAAGTAAAATTACCGTACGTGATGCAGTAAGCGGTTTTACGTATTTACAAGATAGTACAATCGAAAGCAGCGGCAGTTATATTTTTCTTGATTTATACGCATCATCAATTTTTATATCGCCGCAATCAAGTATTACGCTCAATATTCTTTGTGATATTAGCAGTACAACAGCAACGAATATTCATACCGGTATAATCTCTGCAACAAATATTACTGCGCGTGATAAAGTCCTTTTAAATACGGTAACCAATAATGCGTATTCCGGTTTTTCATTTCCGATGCGCGGCAATATAATTCAATTAATTGCGGGATATACTATCGGTCATGATACCGCTGCATTGGTTAATATTTGGGAGAATGTTGCCTTCCGTGCCACCAATGCAGCAGGAAATGATGTTACCTATACAACAAAAACCATAAATATTGATACTGATGGAACTGCTTCAACTATTGGCTGGCAGAATCAAAACGGGAATGGTGCATTTACCGATAATGGTGCCGGTGTTGATACTGCTTCGTACACATTTGTCGCTGCTGATAACGGTAGCATAATCCTGCAAATCAGTAATGCAACTGCAGAGACAATATCTGTTGATGTGGCAGATCTGGTATTAAATGCAAGCAGTAATAATCTGACATTTATCGCTGCTGATCCTGATATTATCGTAACAAAAACACAATTTGTTACTAATGATAGTTCATATACCGGTCTCGGTGGCGGTATACATGAAATGATTCCGGGAGCAGAAATTACATATTGCATTACTATATCAAACCAAGGGGCAGGTCCGGCAACGAATATAACTATTTCAGATCCGATTCCGGCTAAAACTGCTTATGCATCAGGTCATTTAATGCTTGATGGTGTGTCATTGACAGAAGGGATTGCCGGTGATGATGAAGGTGATTATAATATAACGGAATCCGGTGCGGTACATATTAAAATTGATTCTCTGCCGGCAAAAGGAGTCCGGAGAGTTGTTTTCAAAGTCATATTAAAATAATTACTGAATATATAGTCCTATGATATTGTATAATTTATAAGATTACTATTTTCTGTCAAAAATGTTTAATAATTAATTGAAAGATACTTGCAAATAATAATAAAAACAGTATACTATTAACATGGTAGATACAAATGAATCATTGATAAAAAAAATTGAAAGCATTGAGAAGAGAATAAGTACACTACAGAACGAATTAACCGAAATTAAATCTAAAGTAGTTGATTCCCTTGAAACTATCATTATTGATACACCGCAGGAAAAATATCAGCAGGATGATGCTCATACTCCGCAACAAATAGAAAAACAAAAACCAATTAAAAAAGTTCGAAAAAATGTTAATCTGGAATATATTTTTGCAGGGAAATGGCTTGCTTGGATTGGGGCAACACTCGTAGCAGCCGGATTATTATTTTCTATAATTTACTTCACCGCGCATGCGAAATTATCGCCATATGTATGGATACCGTTGATTATTCTGTGCGGGATGTGTTTTCTATGGTTTGGCGAATTCTTTTTTGAAAAGGAAAAGAAATTTCATGCATTAGCAGAAGGATTATCCGGCGGGGGCGTTGTTATTAATTATATTGCAATTCTCACTGCGGTGCATACAGTAAAAATTATGCCGCCGCTTGCCGGAATGATATTCATGGTAATAATAACCATTGTTGGTATTATTCAGATGGTACGTCGTAATTCCCTGGTTACTGCAGTAATCGGAATGATAGGAGGGTACGCTGCCCCGATTGCGATTTATGGAATAAATGCAAGTGCAGAACTTGCGCCGCTTCTCATATATTATGCTATTTTGAACACCGGGTTAATTGCCATCAGTTATTTTAAGCGATGGCGCTGGATGAACGCTGCCTGTTTAATAGTAACAATTATACTTTCTATTCTAATTCTTAATCCGAATGATACACGGGTGACACTGCTTCAGGCGATATTATTTTCATCGTTATATTTTTTACAATTTATTATGACAACAATATTGAATCGTTTTATACGAAAATCAGATATTGATTCTTATGAAATAGGAAGAATGATTGTTATATCAGTGTTCTATTTATTATTCCTAATAGTATGGCTGATTGATGACCATATTCGTATTCTTTCCATGATCAGTGGTGCTATGGGGATAGGTTTTTTAGTGTTTATGTTTAGTGACATGCATATAAATCCGAAAGAAAAATATTTTAGCGGTTTTCTCGGAAGTATCGCGATTACTTTTATATCATTTGCAATAGCTGCTTTTTATACGCAATTCTATATTGTTATTGCGTTTGCAGTAGAAGCTATCATCTTATTCTTTTTAAGTGTACGGTATAATCGAACATGGATTAAAGTATATTCATTTCTGCTGATTATTGCTTCATGGATAGCGTTAAAAATAGTAACGTATGATACTGGTATCTATGTTACTGTTGACAATAATGCTCCGTTTTTCAACTTTGCTTTTTTATCAAGAATACTAATAGCAGCTTTTTGGCTGAATGCAGCATTAACTATACGTTATTTTTCTTCCTCACAATTATTGAAGGCAGAAAATCGGCCGCATGCGGATCATCCGTTTTTCTTTGGAATCTTTATCCTTTTCCTCGGTGCTTCATTAATTCGTGAGTTGCTCTTTTACCGAATGTTGCATTGGGCTGAATATATGCATGAAACAGTATTATTAATTGCGTGTGCATATAGTGTTGTCTTCATCACTATGGTGTTTTTTAGTATGAAGCATCTTATCGGTATAAAAAATGAGCATGAAATCAGATGGTCAGCAAAAGCTATTCCGGGTCTTGGTTTCGCATTCTTTAATATACTGATTATTGCAATGACAATATATATAATGATTGATACTATAACTAATAAAGTTGAATATATAAATCATGCGGCACAAAACTATTTCGCACTTGCAGTATTAATTATAGGAGCCGCAGTAGCATATATTCGTCTTCGGAAAGGCTATCATGAGTTCTTTGCAGTTATAATGCGTCATGTTCCATTCATGCTTCTTATTATTTCGGTAATGCTCATTATCAATCAATATTTTGGTGCAATAATACTACATCACCGTGAATTGTTTGTACATATAAAACAAATGCGTACAATAAGTACTATCAGTGCTTTGAGTATAGCGGTATTTTCAATTACGATATATTACGGATTTTTATTATATAAAAAGAACACTTCAGATTCTTTTCATAACTATTGTTACGCATTGTATTTTTCTAATTGGATCGCCGTTGTAATAATGCTTATTATTGCGATTATTAAACTATTAGTTATGCAGATGTATATATATGATCTCAATTATATACTCTGGGGAATTCTTATTGCCGGTTTAACAATGGTTGCCATTCAATCACGAATTATTAAAGAACTCTATCAGACGCACCGATGGTTTCATAGTTCTATCGTTATTATGTTGTGTCTAACATTGACGTTTCTAGCCGGTATTGAAACAATGAAACAAATTGAGCAAACACATTTAGCAAATATTATCCTCTCATGTATTTTTGCCGGATTATCAGCATTAATGATTATTGTCGGTTTTAAATTACAATATAAAATAATCAGGCTGTATGCGTTGCTATTGTTAATTGTTACTATTATAAAAATAATGGTCGTTGATATTTCTTTTACCGGGATATATCGAGTATACTCATTTGTGGGTGTCGGTCTTTTCCTTATGATTATTTCATTTGTATACAGTCGTTTTAAAGATAAAATAAATAGTTTTATCGGGATGGAAACAATACAAAATACACATCCTGCATCAGAAAAATAATCCTATTATATTTTGTACGATAATCATATTTATTCACTACTTTGAATATTACTGTTTAATAATGGTGCTGATCCTTGGGGAAGTTCCGGGACACATATTAATAAACATTGTGATACGGATCTTTCTATGTATCGCGGTATTGAATTTTGGATAAAAGGAACTGTCAGTGGTGTTTGTTCATTCAGTGTCTATTCGGTTCCGGGAAATGGCTGTACTGAAAATGTTCCCTTTACGAAAACAGTTCTTTTACCATCTGCTGAATGGCAGAAGTATACATTTTTATGGAATGATTTTAGTACGGATGATGTTCAATCATGGTGGAAAGGAAGTCATTGTTGGGGGGACTTTAACGCATCGGAAGTTACTGTATTTCAATTTGATATGTATAATCGCAGCGGTTCGTATATTGTCGATGATTTTAAATTAATAGGTTTTTCAGATAACACGCCCCCGATAGTATCAAGCATTACTCCATCCGGATATGTCAGCGGGAATATAACTGTTCATGCAACGTGTACTGATACAAATGGAAATTCGACAATATCACTATGCGAGTATCGAATTGGTTCTAATCAACAGTGGATTGGCATGGATGGGAGTGGGCAGAACTGGCAGCATTCTTTCGATACAAGAATTATTCCGGACGGACAAACACAACTTGAAGTCCGTTGTCGTGATGATGCTCATATGTGGGGAACGAATATCGTTACACTAATAGTAAATAATTCTTCAGCTCCGATTATTAACATCACTGCACCGGATGGAGTTATATCCGGCAGTACAAGTACAATACGAGTAATTATTACTGATGATAATAGTGTGGATGGGGCTGAATGGAGGATTGATGCAGGAAGTTGGACAACATTATCCTATAGTAATGCTGCAGTCTATCGGGATATATGGGATATTAGTACAGTTAATGAGGGATATCATGACCTCTCTATTCGTGCATGGGATAATGAAACGAATTATATTACCAATTACAAAATGATTTTTGTTAATAATATTCCTTCACCGACAATACAACAGGTATTACCACTCGGATTAGTCAGCAATACAATAGAAATTGTTGCACTGATAGATGCGGGGGGCGGGACCTCAATTGCCGGAGCTGAATATGCAATAGATGTTATGACGAATGCTTGGATTGCATTGACGAACGTTGTCAGTAATAGATATACTGCTTTATGGAATACAACGACATATACTGATTTATTACATCATATATACATTCGAGCATGGGATACAATCGGTCAATATACGAATAATACATCAATTGTGATCATTGATAATACTCCGCCAATAATAACGATATATAGCCCACTCAATGTAATGGAAAATAATATAAAAATAAGTGCACTCATTAATGATACGGTATCTTCAATTACAAAGCAGGAGTTCAAAATTGATACTATGAATTGGCAGCCGCTTATTTATCAATCGTCAGGTATTTATACAAACTCATATGATGGATTATCCTTATCAAACGGCATTCATAGCGTTTCAGTTAATGGTCGTGATGCAACGGGACATAGTACAACAAATATACAAACATTTTATATTTCAAATGTCGGTCCGACGATTACATTAATTAGTCCGATTGGTACGGTCAGTAATTATTCAATAATTACAGCTGATATTGTCGATAGTGCTTCTGCGATTCTCGGAGCAGAATATTTAATTGACACGGGGACATGGATTACTCTTGATAAAACCGGCAACAAGACATATTCTAAAAATTGGAATACAAAAAGTGTCAGTAACGGTCAACATTCACTCCGTATCCGATCGTGGGATTATGTATATAATTATACGACTAATACATATTCATTTTTTGTATCAAATATTCAAAATACCCCGCCAATAATAACGATACTGACACCAGCATATCATGAGATTGTGTCCGGAACGAATTATCTGCTTTCTGCAACTATTACCGATGATACAGCATTAATTTATGGTTCAGAATATAAAATAGATAATGGCGGATGGAACGGGTTTCCGTATATCAGCGGTATGCAGTATGGCATTGTATGGAATTCAGTATTATCAACAAATGGTTATCATACAATTGCTGTGCGTGCATATGATATGAGTAATGCGTATTCGACTAATTATCAGTATTTTTATACTACTAATGTATTTGCACCATCAGAATTTTCTATTATTGAAGAATTCAGCAATAAAATTGTATTAACCTGGACAAATCAATCGAAAATCGCATCGTATATAAAAGTATACTACACAACGAATATACGTTTCAGCAATCCTCTGGAAACACAATCGATAATGACCGATGTAACGCTTTATACATTGGATGGATTAATTGCTGATAGAGATTATATTATTCGGATTGTTGCAACGAATACAAATAATCACCATGCCGGATATAGTCTATACCGTATTGGGCATACGCAAAAAACAGCTCCTGCAGTACCAAGTAATTTAATTGCATCGGGAATTACTGAAACAAATTTTGAATTATTCTGGACTGATAATGCTGATAATGAGGACGCATTTATTGTATATCAGAATAATTCGAATATATTTTCAAATGCACATATTGTAATGATTGTTCAATCAAATATGGGGGTAGGGATACTGCATTATTTGATAACAAATTTACAACCTGGTGAAACGAATTATTATTGGATTGCAGCAACAAATAAAACAACCGCTACACTCTCGGGGTCATTATGTGTTGTTATGCTTATAAATACCGATCCGCCGGCAGCTCCGTCAAATCTATTGGTTTTATCGGCAACAACAAATGAAGTTATTCTATCATGGATTGACAAAGCGGTGAACGAATCAGCATATATAGTATATTATGGTTATGACAATACCATTGATAATGCGCATTATTCACGAATAATACCGGCAGAAAGTGAAAGTATTACAATTTCAGACCTTATACCGAATAGTTATTATTATTGCTGGGTTGTTGCAACGAATAATTATGGCCGTGCTCAAAGTGAATATGTTGCGGTTCATCTACCGGCAATAGATTTTAGTCGATATATAATACATGATATTGTTATAGCACCAAATCCTTGGAAAACAACTGATCGATTTATACGTTTTTATAATATACCATCCGGGATTACAATTCAGATTTATTCAAGTGATGGAATATGCATTATTGATTTTGACCCGAATGTTAACAGTAATCCGTATAAATGGCGTGGTCAAACTGAGAATGGAAAATTATTATCTCCCGGGGTATATTTTATTCGGATTCAAAATAAAAACGGAAAAGATTTTATTATACGAAAGTTTGCAGTAATACAATAAGAATTGATTTTTATATAATAGACAAATAACTACCGGGGATATTATCCTTCTGTCTTTAATAGTAAAAGAGTCATATTCAGTATATGCAGGTATTATTGCCTATTGTTATACTTTTATATTGTATGTATAAATATTAATACTGTTTCCCATAAAATATATTGTTTTGATAAATACGAATATCATTGGAAGTAAAACAGAATATCTAATTCTTGTCTTTTATAGTATAGCAGTTGTATTTGTTTGTACCGTTGACAGTAATGCTTCTATTTGATAGTATCAATCAGAATTTGGGTATACAACAATAATTACAAATAGCGGTACCCTTATACAGTAAAGGAATTAATAATGACTGATTTTAGAAAAAAAACAATTGTTAAAATTGTATACGGATTTCTTGCACTCTTTTTTATTGTAACTATGGGATTAACCTTCTCCGGGATTACCTCAGGAGGTGGCACATTAACCTCTTCAAAAACAATTGCCAAAGCCGGTCCTATTTCAGTATCTCTGAATACTATAAATATCGAGTATAATCGTATTGTTGAAAATAATCGCAGTATTTTACAATATCTTGATAATAAAGAAGTAATGAAAACGGCAATAGAACGTGCATTAAATCAGGAAATTATTCAATATACTGCTAAAAAGTGGAAAATTCTTCCCGGGAAGAAAACAAAAAGAGATTATATTTTAGGCGATGAAAGTGTTCGTACAGCATTTAAGGGTGAAGATATTAATGATCCGGTTTATATTCGTCAATATATAAACTATTTCAAGCGGCAGCCTTCTCAGGCCGCTATGATGGAAGCAGGTATGATACGGCATCTTATCAGTTTAATTCATAATTTTGTTATTGCTGATGCCGAACTTATTACTGATGCCGAAACACAGCTTGATTATCAGGTAAAAAATGAAACCGTCCGTGTTCGGTTTGTATATATTAAAGAAGACCCGATGCATCAGGAGAAAACTCGTACATCACTTACTGTCGGATCAAATTTCAAAGCACGTGCTGATAAAATTGGATTTATGAGTGCTGCTGCATCAATGGGGTTATCGGTAAAGACAACCGGAGATTTTTATTTCGGGGGCGCTGTTATGCAGACGGATATGTCAAATTATTATACCAATGTGAGTGGAACACTTGATTTTTATAAAGAAGCTCTAACAACACCGGTTGGTAAAACAAGCAAAGTAATAGATTTTCTTAATGCATCGGTTTGTTTATATGTATTATCACACAAAAAAGTTGATATGGCGGTCAATATAAAAGATCGGCAAAAATATTACGATGAACGTTTTTATTATCGGGAACGTTCGGGGGCAAACCAGCGGAAGAATGCATATCGTGAATGGATAATTGCAAAACGTCAATCGTTGAAACCGGTAATAAAATGGGAACAACTTGGTTATAAAGAAGAATCCAAAAAGAATAAAAAAGATAAAACTGCTCAAACAAATACACAATCGTCATCAGTGGTTGATTGATATCATTAATTAGTAGATGTAAATACTAATTATCGTGATGTTATTGTAAAACGTAAGCACTGATGTGAATGATTATCGGTAGTGTAAAAAGTTTTCAGCAAGGTATGTTTTTCGTTCATACGCAATTCCATACCATGTGCTGGTTGGGTATGTATCAACAATGCTTTGATATGCATTATATGCTTTTTCAAAATTACGTACTGCTGATTCATTTTCTAATAAATCACCTCGGCGAAATAATGCTTCCGCCGCCTCATTTGAACCGTCCCATTTTTTTACAACACTATTAAATTTTACTAATGCTTCAGCATAATTATGCTGTTTTCGTGCTAAAAGACCAAGTTGAATTGCTGCTTGTGCGGCATATTTCGCTGTTGCATAATCAGTGTTCATATACGTCGTATATGTTTCGGCAAATAATTTACGTGCCTGAACAGTATTGTTTTGATCACGATAAATCATACCTGTTTTGTATTTCGCTTCAGCAGCCTCAGGAGTACCGGGGAACAGTGCTGTTACTTGCCCGTAATAACCTATTGCTTGTTTATATTCCTTGAGTGCATGCGTTGAATCACCGAGCCCGATAAGTGCTTGTGCACGAACAGCTTCATTGCCGCTTGAATGCATAATATCCTGATATCCGCGAATAGCATCAGTATATAATCCTTGCTGATACAATGATCGTGCTTGTTGGTATGCGGACACAGATGATGTATCGGTATCATTTTTTATTGATGATAATGAATCGGGAGATGATTGTTGTGATGCTGTATGATCAATGGGCAGTGTACGTGATGAAGGCTGTTGAGCAATAGTTGATGGTGCAGATGGAGTGTGATGACGAGATGATTGAGAATTTTCAGTTTGTACCGGTGATACTGAAGCAGTGGAGGAATTAATATCAGGATTTTCGACAATTGTTGACAGCGATGGTTTTCTATTGGGTTGTAAACGGTGGTCAATAGATGCAGATGGCGTAGAAGATATTGCATTTGCATTCATCAGATCAGCATACAGTATTTTTGATGATTGTTTAGTATTATTCGATGCCAAAGAGTGTGAAGGGGGTTGAATGAGCGGCGATACAATATCAAATCCTTGCGGTGTTATAATCGGTTGTAAATCAATTGGAAGATTAGTATTAAATCCGCGCATTTTAAATTGCGGTTTTAAATAATTTGTTTGTGCAAAATTGCATCCAAACAATGCTGTTATCAGAATAATAATATAATAGAATACTTTGTTCATTATTCATTCTCCACACGAGTATAATCATCACGAGTGCCGGAAGTATTATTTTGTACCGTATCAGTGCCGCGGGCACTAAAAGAAGTAAAGTCAGGTTCAGGGTCTTTATAAATAATTTGGTCTTCAGGCGGCGGTAGTGTATTTTTATAATCAATCATTAACGAATGGGGTTCAAGTACATTCAAATGCTGATATGGCCGCGAAGTTCGGGTTTCATAAATAACCGGTTCAAGATCAGCAGATATTGTTTGCATGTGTCGTGTTTGTGCGTCTAATATCGGATTATTATTTATAAATGAAAAATTCTTTACTTCACTTTTTTTTCCTAATAATTGCTGTTTTGTAAGCATCTTTGCATTATGAGAAATAATTATGATTGCAGCAATGAGTGTAAATAGTGTGATGAGTGCATATACCCACCAAAGAGGATTATGCAATGAAAATATCTCATTTAAATATTTATTTTGTTTTTGTGATTGAAATGCCATTGTTATAGTATCCATATACTGGTATTAATAATAGTATCGTCACTTTTATAAAAGGTATTAGGGGCGGTATTGGGTGAAGTAGTGAAAAATGAAAACAACGGATTCGGTAACCGGTAATAATGGGTACTAACTACTTTGTGGTTCTGGTTCAGATGTATCGTGAACCTGTTGTTTTTGAGGAACCTGTTTTTCATGAGATGCCTCCTTCTTATGTGAGGTATCTGTTTTTGACTGATTATTAACAACACTATTGTCTTCAATACGAACATGTTGTTTTTTTTGCGGTTCATTACCGGTTTGAAATTGTGGTGCGGTAATAGTATCATGTGATGATAACGATGAATGATCAGTCTCGGTTTTACTAATACTTTGTTTTTCCTGCTGCTTATTAAGGTATTTTTCCTTAAATTCCGATACTTTACCGGGTTTCAATGAGACAACTTGTGTAATCCCCGGCAGCGTATCTTTATCTTCATAGACTCCATATAAAATATCAGCATTATTCATAGTATATTGATTATGGGTTATTAATACAAATTGTGTACCGCGAGCAAACTCATGTATCATATCATTAAACTGACGGGTATTTATAGGATCCAGCGGTGCATCAATTTCATCCAGGATACAAAATGGACTCGGATTCGATAAAAAGACAGCAAATAGTAAAGCAACAATGGAAAGAGTCTTTTCTCCTCCGGATAATCGTTTCAAACTTTTTTTCTTTTTACCGGGTAATTGTATGGCAAAATCAACACCACCACTCAGAGGATCGTCAGGATTAGTTAAAATAAGTTCGGCTCTGCCGCCGCCGAATAATCGGCGGCATACTTTCGAATAATTAGTATTAATCTGCGAAAAGGTATCAAGGAATAAACGTTTTGATTCTTTATCGGCATGAGTGATGATGGCATTTAAATCATCAATGGATTTTTCAATATCATTTTTTTGAGTAGTTAAATCATCAACACGTTCTCGTGCGAGTTTATAATCAAGCGGAGCGTTTGAATTAATAGTCCCCATGGCATCGCGTTCTTTTTTTAATCCCCGTATTTTATCATTGATTGATCGTGTGTTTGATATTTTTTTATACTGTTTTTGATTTGCAATAATGTCAACATCAAGGTCATCATAAAGCTGCCGTGCAAAGTTTTCTTTCATGACTGAAAGTTCGTGATACGTGTTATCTAATTTTTGACGTTTTTGATTATGGTCTTCAATTTCAGTATCAATTTTTTCAAGACGCGTTTGAATTTGTGCAATTTGGGATTGGTATTTCGTTAAACTGCCGTCATGATCCTGAAGAGATTTTTGCTGATTATGTAATTCTTTCTTTAATGATGCAATTTTATCTTTTGCATGAGTAATATTAGTACGTAGTGTTTTAATAGTGCTTTCAAGCTCATCATGTGAGTTGGTTTTTTGTGTATGTTTTTTCGTGATTGTTTGCAAATCAAGAATAAGGCGTTGTCGATTATTTTTATTGTTTGATAATTCTGTTTTTTTGACTTCAATTGCTGTTTTTAACTGGCTTGAACGTTCCTGCAGTCGGCGCATTGATTCCTGCCACGAGAGTGTATTGTTTTCAAGCAATTCAATATGTTCCATTATTTCAGCCATGCGTTTGCGGTGAATATTGATTTGTAAATCAAGGCTGGTTTTACGTCCGTGGATGCCTTCCTGATTGAAAATAACATCAAATAATTGTTCATGCTTAATGGTCAACTGTTCAACATAGGTACGAAGCATGTGCAGCTTTTTTATTGCGTCATCTATTAATGCAATATCATTTTTTGCTTTTTTAAATAGATGTGTAAGTTCAGTGAATTCAGTATGTACTGTTTCCTGCAACTTTGTTCGCTCATCAGAACTTTCCTGTAATGCACTTTGTTTTGATTCAAGTTCAATAATAAACTCTTTAATAACGGCGTCAACTTGCTCCTGCAGTTCATGTAATGTCTGCTCAATAGTATTTTGTTCTTCTTTTAATTTTCTGACTTCCTGTTGACTGTTCCGAACATTATTTTGCAGTGCGGCATGTTCTTTTATATTTGATTCTATTTCTTTTTTATATTTATCATATTCAACGGTGAGTTTATTGATATGTTCATCAGACTGTTGTATTTGGTCAGTTAAAGTATCATGCTGCTGTTTATATTCGGTCAATTCTTTTGATGAATCGTTAAGCGTTTTATTATGATACTCAAGCTGTTTTACATAAATACTGATATGTTCTTCCTGACTATTAATTTGTTCAGCGATTTCCGCAGCACGAGCTTTTAGATTTGATTGATTTTTATGAGCATTATAAATCGTTTCGTTTAATTTTTTCTCCTGATGTTTTAACCCATCCCGTTGCTCTTTGAGTTTATCAATATGTTGTTTTTTTGCTTTAATCTTATCAGTGAGAGAATGTAATCTTTCATCAGCATCAATATATTCATGGGCAAGCAGTTTTATCTGTGCAGCTTTGAGCGCACGTGTTTTTTCTTCAAATAACTCAGCTTGCTGTGCTTCTTCTCGATATCGCTCTGCCATCGTTTTAGCATTTGAAAGGGCTGTATTTAAATTATTCAGATTATTTCGTGTTTCAATAAGTTCAATAAGGGAGCTTTTTTTCTGTTGCTGAAAAAGTCCAATTCCGGCAGCTTCTTCAAATAATAATCGTCGGTCTTCCGGTCGAGCATCGGTGAGTTTTCCAACCTCATTTTGCTGGATCATCCAGTATCCTTCACGACCGATACCGGTTCCGGTGAAGAGATCGGAAATTGTTTTCAGCGTTACCGGTTCTCCATTTAAATAATATTCAGAACCGCTTTCGTCTCGTAAAATACGTTTAATCTGAACAACATCAAGATCAAGCGGCAATGACCGATCAGTATTATCAATTTCAAGTTTTACTTCAGCTACATGTGCCGGCGGATTCTTCTCAGCACCGTCAAATAATACACTGCGAGTATCATCTACCCGTAATGATTTTGTTGAACGTTCACCAAGCACCCATTTAAAAGCATCGCAAATATTGCTTTTACCAACACCGTTCGGACCGACAACAACTGAGATGCCATCAGAAAATATAAGACGGGTACGTTTTGCAAATGATTTAAAACCGGTTATTTCAACATTTTTTAAGCGCAATTGATTCCCCTCCCAGGGGGTTATATAATATGTATTTTTAAGGTACAGTAAGTATAGTTAAATATAAGATAGTGTCAATAGCTTTTCAGAGCAGCAAGAAAAAAAATGCTATATATATCGGATATGGTCAGCAGAAATATCTGAAATTGTTGCACATCCCATAAGAAGCATAACTTTTTTTAGTTGTTTTTGATACTCGTTAATAGTAAACGCAACGCCATTTTCTCCTCCACCGACAGCGGCTATTGCTAATGGTCTGCCGATACAAACAGCGTGAGCTCCTAATGCAATGCATTTAAAGATGTCTTCGCCGGTTCGGATACCCCCATCTATCCAAATTTCAGCATCATTTTTTACCACCGATGCTATTTCACGTAATACATCCAGTGTTCCCGGCATATGATCCATAACTCGCCCACCATGGTTTGAAATATATATTACTTTGGCACCGGCACGAAGTGCAATTTCAGTATCTTGAACGGACATAATCCCTTTTACAATAAAGGGGAGAGAGGTAGCGTCAATAAGTTCGCGGAGGCTGCTTTCCGATTTTGGTCCGACTGCTTGACCCGCCTGCAGCAAAGTAGTAAATGCTCCGGCATCAATATCGCATCCGACCGCAAGACAACCTGCTTTTTCTGCATCAACTATTCTTGATATAATATCCGATTGTTGCTGACGGGGTTTAAAAATCGCGATTCCTGAACCGGCTGAATGCTCAAGGGCATTCAGCCCGATACGATACATATCCGGTAGTGCTCCATCACCAACCATTGCGATAATTCGTGCATTATTACAGCCGGTTACCAGCATGTCGGCATATACTTGTTCATCAAGAGCATTATTCATATTAACATCAGTTCCGGTTATAGGGGCGGCAAGCAGTGGTAATGCTGTGGTATAACCAAGGATCTTTGATTGTGTCGCAACAGTAATAGATTCATGTAAATATCGTGGTATTAAAACAACTTTTTTTAACGCAGTGATATTGTTCATGAAGCTGCTGCCGGTACCAACAGATCCCATTCCCGGTACTTCGCCGATACATTTTTTCCCATCACATATAATACAAGCACTGCATGCAGATCCGAACTTATGCTTTGCTCGTCGCCGTATCTCATTGTGATTAACCGGAGCAGTGGCGGAAATAACAAAAGAAACAGTAGTAAGTGCTTGTTCCATACGTGCCAGAGCTTCTTTACGGTCTTTTCCGATAACGATAATATTTCCTGCTTTTTCAACATTTGAACGGGGGAGTTCAATTCTTTCACCGGGGTGAACGCGAATAGAAATATGTTTTACTCCTTCAAGTGCAAGGGTTTCATCAATACCCTCAATGGATTCAATATACCCGGGTTGTGGAATTAACGCATGTTCATATGCGGTATAATGATGCCGGGGCTGTATATCATCAGGTTTTTGTCCTAAAGCGATTTGTATCATGGCTTTCATTAAATCAATACCTGATGAAAGGGGAAAGGTATGAGTGCTCATAAAACCGCCTGAAAGTCGAGCTGCCAGTTCACCAATTACCGCTCCCTGCGGTGTTATTTTTATATCTCCTTTTGCAGCACCATGTGTAATGCCCAGAGCCTTGATTCCTTTACGCATAACATCACAGGCATCGCGAATACTTTCAGCCGGTTGAATGCTCGGCATAATATGTCCAATTTCTACAAAATGCGGTGGAAATGCAATAATACGGTCAGCAATGCCTGTAAAAATAATATCATCATTGTAGACTAATGCATCAATAGAGAGTTCTTCACCATCAATATATTCTTCAATAAGACACTCACCTGAAGGAGATGCATCACGTGCTTCCTGAAATGCATGCTCAGCTTCACGTTGAGATTCAATTTTACGGACACCGCGTGCCCCCATATTATCACTCGGTTTTATAACAAGAGGGAAAGTATGGCTTTTAATAAAATCATAGATATCATTAATATCCCAACATTCACGAAAATCCGGTGAAGGGACATTATGCGCTTGAAATCGCTGACGCATTTTAATTTTATTCGTTGCTGCTTCTGCTGTTTCAAATTTATTTCCCGGCAGGTTTAATGCCGCCGCAACGGCAGCAACCGTCATTGATGCATCAGTGCCGACTGTTAGTACACCATCAATACGACCGCCTTCACGAACATATTTTCGTGCATGCCGTACAGTTCCTTCATGATCACGGGTAGAAGCGATTATTGCAATATCAGCGTATTTTAACCCGGGAGCATCCGGGTCATAGTCAGTTACAACTGTCGTGAGTCCCATACGCCGAGCTGTTTCAATAACCGGAACTTGTAAAAAACCGGCACCAATGATCATAATAGTACGAGGAGAGGGCATTATTGTACCTTTTGAAAATACAATTCAATAGTATCGCCAAGCAATCGGCGGCGTGCTTTTTTTATATACCGTTGTGCATGACGTGCGTGGTTATCGTTTTTTCGATTGAAAATCGCTCGTGCACGTTCGTAGTGAATGCCGGTTGAATTAACGCGTACTAGTTTCATATGATTTGGTTTTAAAATTCGTTGTGCCGCATTTATCGAGAGATCCCAATAATGATCATACGGTTGCTGTGCGATCCATTGTTGACGATTATATAAAAAGGTTAGTCCTTGGGCATATGGTATACTGAGTGCAAGTATTCCTTTTCGCTTTAACCACGTTGTAATACGCGATAATTCTTCAGGCATATTTGCTAAATGTTCTGCAGTAAACCATAGGGTAATGACATCAATAGATTCCGCTTTAAAAGTTACTTCATGAATTGGTTTTTTTTGAACGTGAATACCAAGTTTTTTTGCGGCACGGACAGCATCGGCAATTATTTCAACCCCTTGTACTGTCCATTTTTGTTTTCGTGCTTCGTCAAGGAAATACCCGTATGCACACCCGATATCAATCATTGTTCCTTTTTCAGGATGAAGACGGTTTATTATT
>Ga0256845_1001811_pt1 | contig 16590 bp, 15 predicted proteins | sample RiftiametaG_FD_189101 | JGI IMG/M metagenome (GOLD analysis project Ga0256845, IMG submission 189101) | Tube worm associated microbial communities from hydrothermal vent at the East Pacific Rise, Pacific Ocean - Riftia | ecosystem: Host-associated > Annelida > Integument > Unclassified ...
CAGAGGGCAGTTAGCAGTCGGCAGTTGGGCAGTTTAGCAGTAGGCAGTAGACAGAGAGAAGCGAGAGGTCGTGAAAAAAGAAACAAAAAAATGTTTATGCAGGTTATTAAAAATTCCGATAGCTATAGGAAAGAGAGATTGAAAACAAGAACAATTTGTTAATTAAAATATCTGTTATAAAACACAAGTTATATTTTTTTTCTACATTTGTACTAGCTAATTAAAAAAAGCAGTGACAAAATAACTGATAAAATACTGGTTATATGGAAATTAAAAGAATATTTGATTTAGTAGATAATTACGAAGAAAAATTTAACAAAGACGATGTTTTTGCTGCAAAAATAACAGGATCGTGGAAAAAATATAGTGTAAAAGATTATCGTGACTACTCCGACAATATAAGTTATTCGCTAATAGCAATGGGAATAAAAAAAGGTGATAAAATTATAACTGTTACCAATAACAGACCAGAGTGGAACTTTTGTGATATTGGAATAATGCAAGTTGGAGCTATTCATGTGCCAATTTACCCAACAATTAGTGATGAAGAATATACACATATTTTAAATAATGCTGAGGCAAAAATAGTATTTGTATCATCAAAACTTTTATACAATAGAATTAAACCAATTGCAGATACTATAACCAGTATTACCGATGTTTTTGCTTTTGATGAATTTGAAGAATCAAGAAATTGGAAAGAGTTTTTAGATTTAGCGAAGAACAATAAAGACAAATATAAAGAAGAACTTTTAAAAATTAAGGATAGTATTGACCAAGATGATGTTTGCACATTGATATACACATCTGGAACAACTGGTTTATCTAAAGGTGTTATGCTTAGTCATAAGAACTTTTTAAGTAATGTTGATGGCGTTTTGCCCAGAATACCAATTAACGAAACAGACCGAGCATTAAGCTTTTTACCACTTTGCCATGTTTACGAAAGAATGGTTGGATATACATATCAAACCAAAGGTTTAAGTATATATTATGCCGAAAATATGGGTACAATTGCTAATGATTTAAAAACAGTAAAAGCAAGCTTATTTACCACTGTACCACGTTTATTAGAAACCGTTTACGACAAAATAATTACAAAAGGGAAAGATTTAGAAGGCTTTAAAAAAGCAATTTTTAATTGGTCGTTGAAATTAGCAAGTAATTACGATATCGAGAATCAAAATTTTATATCTAAAATTAAGATGTCGATTGCAGATAAGCTTGTTTTTTCTAAATGGAGAGAAGCTTTGGGCGGAAATATAAAGTTAATTGTTAGTGGTGGAGCATCATTACAACCAAAATTAGCAACATCATTTTATGCAGCAAAAATAATGGTTGCAGAGGGTTATGGTTTAACAGAAACATCGCCTGTTATAGCTTTTAATGATATTATGACCAAAGATGGATTTATGATTGGAAGTGTTGGTCCTATTATTCATAATACAGAAGTAAAAATTGCTGATGATGGAGAAATACTTGTAAAAGGACCCGGTATAATGAAGGGTTATTATAACAACGAAAAAGAAACTAAAGCAGTTATAAAAGATGATTGGTTTCATACTGGCGATGTTGGCGAAATTGTTAACGGTAAGTTTTTAAAAATTACTGACAGAAAGAAAGAAATATTTAAAAATTCTGCCGGAAAATATATTGCACCTCAGGTAATTGAAAATAAGTTTAAAGAATCTTTCTTGGTTCAACAAATAATGGTTGTTGGCGATGGTGAAAAGTTTGCCAGTGCATTAATATCACCAAATTTTAATTATCTACATTATTGGGCAACAAAACATAAAATTCATTTTAGAGATAATAAAGAATTAATTCAAAATGAAGATGTTCTTAAGAAAGTTCAAGACGAGATAACCCGACAAAATAAAGAATTGGCTGCTCACGAGCAACTAAAAAGGTTTAGATTAGTTTGCGATGAATGGACAACTCAATCCGGAGAACTTTCTCCTACTTTAAAAAAGAAACGCCGAATACTATATAAAAAATACGATCATATCTTAAGAGATATTTATCAATATGCCGAAGGAGAAGAAGATAGAGCTATTAAAAAATAAAAAACTATGCAGCTCTAATGTAAATTTTTCTAACCAAAATCATCAAACATTATATTTTCTTTAGGAACACCTAAATCGAACAGCATTTTTTCTACTGCAGAATTCATCATTGGCGGACCACAAAGATAATATTCTATTTCTTCGGGTTCTTCGTGATTGTTTAAATAGTTATTATAAATAATTTGATGTATAAAACCTGTGTAACCTTCCCAATTATCTTCTGGCAATGGTTCTGATAAGCCAATCTCAAATTTAAAATTAGGAAAATCTTTTTCTATTGCTCTAAAATGATCTTCGTAGAAAACCTCTTTTAACGAACGAGCTCCATACCAGAATGTAGCTTTTCGTTTTGTTTTCTTAGTTAAAAACTGGTCGAAAATATGCGAACGCATAGGAGCCATTCCTGCCCCACCGCCTATAAACATCATTTCGTTGTCGGTATCTTTTATAAAAAATTCGCCATAAGGTCCTGATATCATAACTTTATCGCCAGGTTTAAGAGAAAAAATGTACGACGAACAAATTCCCGGATTTACATTCAACCAAGTATTTTTTGCTCTATCCCAAGGTGGTGTTGCAATACGTATGTTTAGCATAACAATATTTCCTTCGGCAGGGTGATTTGCCATAGAGTATGCTCGATAAGTTTCTTCGGGATTTTTCATTTTTAAATCCCACATATTAAATTTATCCCAATCTTCTCTGTATTCTTCTTCAATATCAAAACCTTTAAAATCTACATCAATTTTCGGAACATCTATTTGAATATATCCGCCAGAGCGAAAATCAAGAGTTTCTCCTTCGGGTAATTTTACAACAAATTCTTTTATAAATGTTGCTTGTCCTTTGTTCGACACCACTTCGCATTCCCATTTCTTAATTCCCATAATTTCTTGTGGAATAAGAACTTCCATATCGTTTTTAACTTTTACCTGACAAGCTAAACGCCAATCGTTTTGGGCTTCTTTTCTAGTAAAATATCCTGTTTCGGTAGGTAAAATTCCACCGCCACCTTCGGGTACTTGTATTCTGCACATCGCACAAGTTCCGCCACCGCCACAAGCCGATGGTAATAATATTTTATTATTTCCGAGTGTTGATAATAAGGTAGAACCGGGCGATACCACTAATTCGTCTTCGTTATTAATTTTTATTTTAACCTCTCCCGATGGCATTAATTTTGCCTTTGCAAAGAGTAAAATCCCAACTAAAATCAAAGTCATTAACAGAAACACTACTATTCCTGCAAAAATTACTGTAGATGTTGATAATATAATCATTTCAAAATATTTTTTTAAAGTTTAATACCCATAAAACTCATAAAGGCAATACCCATAAGTCCTGTTATTATAAATGTGATACCCAAACCACGCAAAGGTGCAGGAACATTAGAATATTTAATTTTTTCTCTAATTGCAGCTATACCAACAATTGCAAGAAACCAACCTATTCCAGAACCAAGTGCAAACGAAGTTGCCTCGCCTATTGAGGCATATTCTCGTTCTTGCATAAATAACGAACCTCCGAGAATTGCACAATTCACAGCAATAAGTGGTAAAAATATCCCCAAAGATGCGTATAATGATGGTGCATATTTTTCTACAATCATTTCAACTAACTGAACCATTGATGCTATAACTGCTATAAATATGATAAAGCTTAAAAAACTTAAATCTACATCAGCCAAACTCGGGCTAACCCAAGTTAAAGCACCTTCTACTAACAAATATTTATTCAGCAGATAATCTACAGGAACAGTTATCCCTAACACAAAAACCACAGCCAAACCAAGCCCTGCCGATGTTTTAACAGTTTTACTAACAGCAAGATAAGAACACATACCCAAAAAGTATGCAAATACCATATTGTCAATAAAAATAGACTTTACAAATATGTTTATTATATTTTCCATATCTTTAATTATATTAATTTTCGATTAAACTTCGTGTTCTACTTCTCTGAACCCAAATAATTATACCTACAACAATTAATGCCATTGGGGGTAATATCATTAAACCATTACTTTCGTAACCTGTATTTTCGATAAACCAAGTTAAAACTTTAATTTCTCCAATACCAGGAAGTGTAATAGTTCCAGCTCCAAGCAATTCCCTAAAAAATGCAATAATTATAAGTATCATTGCATATCCTGCACCATTTCCAATACCGTCCATAAACGAAGCCCAAGGCTTATTACCTAAAGCAAATGCTTCTAAACGTCCCATAATTATACAATTTGTGATAATCAGTCCTACAAAAACCGAAAGTTGTTTACTTACATCATAAGCAAAAGCTTTTAGAACTTGATCTACAACAATTACTAAAAACGCAATAATTACAAGCTGAACAATAATTCTAATTCGGTTAGGGATAGTATTTCTAAGCATAGAAATAATTACGTTGGCAAAAGCCAAAACAACTGTTACAGAAAGCCCCATAACAATTGCAGGTTCTAATTTAACTGTTACCGCCAATGCCGAACAAACACCTAAAACCTGCACGGTAATCGGGTTGTTTTCGTTAAGCGGATCTGTTAACAGTTTTACATTCTTTTTTGAAAATAATTCGCTCATAATTATTTATCTTTATTATTTTTTAAATATTTTTGATATCCTTCTAAACAATCGAATACCATTTTTTCTAAACCTTTACTTGTGATTGTTCCGCCCGAAATTGCATCAACTCCGTGTTTTAAATCGCCTGCACGCTGTGCAGCTCCTTTGCCTCCTTTATGTACATTTATCGAAACAAATTTATCTCCCTCAAAAATACTTTTATTTTTAAAAGGTTTTTGAAACCAGTCTTTATTAATATCGGCTCCTAAACCGGGAGTTTCTCCTTTGTGGTCGAAAACAGCACCAAAAATTGTGTTATTATCTGGTTCAAAAGACAAATATCCCCAAATTGGTCCCCATAATCCTGTTCCTAATAAAGGTATAATTGTTTTTTTTGTTCCATCGTCCATATTTACAATAAACAATGGCAAGGTTCTATCTTCGATACCTTTTTTATTCTCAACTTTAAGATTGATATTAAATGCGTCTGCTTCAACTTTTTCTCCCTTAGAATTTATTGCAATTCTGTTTTCTTCGGGGATATACTTATCAAAAAGTTCTGCTGCATTTTTCTTTGTGCTTGATATATTAACCGATGCTAATATATTCTGAATTTTTTCTATTCGCACATTTTCTTTCTGTATAGGTTTAAGTGTTTCTGCAGTAAACGACAAAACTGCCGCAACAATAATCACCATAACCGATGCGTAAATAAATATGTATAAACTACTATCTCTATTCATAATCTAATTTTTAAGCAGTTATTTTAACTCGTTTTAATCTTTTTTTAATATTTGCTTGAACAATATAATGATCAATTAATGGGGCAAATGTATTTAAGAATAATATCGAAAGCATCATTCCTTCGGGATATGCAGGATTTACTACTCTTATCAATACAGCTATAATTCCAATTAAAAATCCATAAATAATTTTACCGTTTTTTGTTTGCGATGCAGAAACAGGGTCTGTAGCCATAAATACAGCACCAAATGCAAAGCCACCAAGCAATAAATGATTTAATGGGTTCATTTGCATATACACATTTGTTTCTGGTCCTAAAATATTAAATACTAAACCCATAAAATATCCACCTGCAAATACCGATAACATTACTCTCCAGCTTGCCACTCCTGTAAACAATAAAATTGCTGCACCAATAAATATTGCAAGAGTTGAAGTTTCGCCTATTGAACCAGAATAAGTTCCAATAAACATATCAAACGAGCTAAGTTTACTACCTACTGCATTAACTATTGTTGCACTAGCATTTCCTGCTTCGGCAGCCATTTGTGCAAGCGGTGTTGCTCCCGAAAATCCATCAACAGTAGTTAAACCATCGGTTAAACCTGCTGTCCAAATTTTATCTCCCGACATTGACGAGGGATAAGCAAAAAACAAAAATGCACGAGCTAAAAGAGCAGGGTTCCAAATATTCATTCCTGTTCCACCAAAAACCTCTTTGCCTATAATTACTGCAAAAGCAACTGCTACTGCAACCATCCATAAAGGTGTATCAATAGGAATAATTAAAGGAATTAACATTCCCGAAACAAAATATCCTTCGTTTACTTCGTGTCCACGCAGTTGTGAAAAAAGAACTTCTAAACCCAAGCCAACAACGTATGAAACAATTATTAACGGAAGCATTCTTATTAATCCGAAAATAAAATTATTCATTAGTGTTGATTGCTCGCCAATTGCAAGAAAATGCTGATAGCCTATATTCCACATTCCGAACAACAATGCAGGGATAGTAGCAATTACAACTAAAAACATTGTTCTTTTTAAATCTATTGCATCTTTAATATGCGTGCCTGTGCTTGTTACCGTATTTGGTACAAAAAACAGTGTTTCTGCAGCATCAAAAGTTGAATGAAGAAAATGAAATTTTCCACCTTTTTCAACATGAGGCTTTATATTATCTAATAATTTTCTTAATGCTTTCATCTTAACTTAACTCCTTTATCATTAAATTAATACCATTGCGAATTATTTTTTGCACTTCTATTTTCGATGTACAAACAAACTCACATAAAGCTAAATCTTCTTCGGCAACTTCGTATATACCAAGTTGTTCCATTTTATCAATATCTTCGGCTAAACATGCTTTTATTAAATATGTTGGCAATATATCCATTGGCACAACTTTTTCGTATTCTCCGGTAACAACAAAAGCTCGCTCTCCCCCATTAAGATTGGTATCTAACGAGTATTTTTTTGATGGCATCAACCACGAAAAATACGTTTTAGAGATAGAGAATTTTTTAAAACGAGGACTTATCCAACCAAAAAATTCGTAATAATTACCTTCGGGGATAACTGTTATTTGAGAGTTGTATGCTCCTATAAACCCTTGCGAAATTTTTCCTGTAAGCACATTGCCGTTTATAACTCTATTGTTTTTATCATTAAAAGAACTTTCGTTAAAAGAGTTTAACGCTTCGCCCAAAATAGTGTTATAATATTTTGGCTCAGACACTTGCGAACCAACTAAAGCTATAATTTTTCTTGCATCAAATTTTCCTTGTGAAAACAAACGTCCTATTATTACAACATCTTGCGGGTTTACATACCAAACAAATTCACCTTTGTTTATAGGGTCAATTTTGTTTATCTGTGTTCCTATTGTTCCTGCCGGATGTTTGCCTATAAATTTATTAAGTTCAACACCTTTTATTTGTGAGAAAAAAGTATCATCAGCTTTTCCATCAATATTCAAATTAATTTTTCCATCGGTAAGTTTTGATAAAATATCAATACCTTTTTGAAAATTATCTTTTTCATTAGAAAGTATAAATTCATAATCTACACCAAGCGGTGCACTATCAAATGCAGAAATAAATATTGATTTTGGTTTTGTTTCAGGATTGGCAATTATTGCGTAAGGTCGTTGCCTGATAAAAGGCCAAACTCCTGCATTTAACATTGTTTCTTTTATATTTTCTACGGTTAATGATGTGTCCGAAATATTAAAATTTTCATATTTAATATCATCGTCGGCTTCAATAAGTACATATAAAATACGTCTTCGTTCGCCTCTTACTATTTGTTTTACTATTCCGCTAACAGGAGATGTAAATTTAATATTAGGATTTTTTTTAGCAAAAAACAAAACAGTACCAGCTTTCACTTCTGTTTCGGGCTTAACAACAAGTTTAGGTATTATTCCTTCAAAATCGGTTGGTTGCACAGCAAACATTTTAGTTTTGTTTGTATCTACCAAGATTTTTTCGGCTTCACCATTCAACTTAATATCTAAACCCTTTTTTAGAGTTATTATTTTACTCATATATTATTTTTATTTAGTATAAATAAAATTTCTTTTACAAAAATAAATAAAATTTCTTATCATTTAGTATATAAAAAAAGAAATATTTAAGGATAATAATATCTTTTTATACAGATATTGATATATATCAGATATTCAAGTTGTTGCAAACTTACATATCTATATTATTCGATAAGTATTTTACAACATATTATATATTTATCCATTTAGTTAGATGTTTAAATTATTAACTTGTGTACTTCGGCAATAGCATCTATTGTTTTGTTTACCGATATCTCTTGGTAGTAAAACCTAGTTGCATTGCTCCTTCAAGCAAAAAAGGTATTTTATTAATTGAAGTGATTATTTCAATGGGAAATTAGTAATTGAGATAATTTGAAGATATAGGGGAGTTCTAATAATTAAAGTATACGTTTGCCCTGATATTTTCGGTAAAAAACTTTTAAAATTGGCTAAACAATATTACTTTTATAAACTTTTTTATTAAAATTTAGCACATTTAAAAAAATGAAGAATATTGATCCTAAAAAGAATTACGAAGCTACAAAAAAAGCAATTGGCTACGTAAGTCGCAAAAACGCTAAACAAAAAGATTACGACAGAATTGGTTTTATGTCGGGATTAGAAGTTCATCAACAATTAAAAACAAAACACAAATTGTTTTGCCATTGTCCGGCAGGAGTTTTTAAAAAGAATGACGATTTTAATGCAGAAATTATCAGACATATGCGTCCTACCCTTTCGGAACTTGGCGAGTATGATGGCACTGCATTGATGGAATTTAAAACCAGAAAAGAAATAATATATCGTATAAACAACGAAAACACCTGTACCTACGAAATAGACGATACACCACCTTTTCCTATAGATAGAGAAGCTTTAGAATATGCTTTAGAAATATCCTTACTTAGTAAATTAAATATTGTAGGCGAAGTTCACATTACTCGTAAACAATATCTTGATGGCAGTATTCCTGCTGGTTTTCAGCGAACTGCAATACTCGGAGTTGAAGGCGAGATACCTCTAAAGAATAAAAAAGTACGACTTATTCAACTAAGTATAGAGGAAGATTCTTGTAGAGAGATTTCGGATATAGGACACACAAGAGTTTACAAAACAGACCGTTTAGGAATGCCTTTAATAGAAACTGTTACATATCCTGAAATGGTAAACCCTGAAGAGGTTAAAGAAGCTGCCGATTATATCAGATTTTTGAACCGTAGCACAGGAAAAGTAAGAACAGGTATCGGTGCAGGCAGAGAAGATGTTAATGTAAGTTGCAAAGGCGGTACACGTGTTGAAATAAAAGGAGTTTCACATAATAAATGGATACCTGAATTAACACACGTAGAGGTTTTTAGACAATGGGCTTTGTTAGCAATTCGCGATAAATTAAATAAATCTGTTAAAAATCAAGAAAATTGGAAAATAAACTACGAGTATCTCGATTTTGATATGTTTGAGATTACCTACGAGCCAATTAAAGATGCAAAAGACAAACATCAAAAACTAATAGCCGTTAATCTTCCAGGTTTTGCAGGTATATTATCACATTTTACACAGCCAACTAAAATGTTTGCCGATGAAATTACAGACCGCCTAAAAGTTATTGCTTGTTTGGAAAAACCAAATATGATTCATTCAGAAGATTTTAAACCTATTATTACAGATATAGACAAAGAACTAATAGCTCCAATGCTAAAAGCAGGCGAAAACGATGCACAAATAATTATTTGGGGACCTGAGGAAGATATGCAAACAGCACTTGAAGTTATAGAAGAGCGTTGCAAAATGGCGTTTGAAGGTGTTCCTGAAGAAACTCGTAAATCTTTTGCCAATGGTTCTACAATTTTTGAACGTGTACTACCTGGTGCCGACAGAATGTATCCTGATACAGACTCCCCACCAATTCCACTAGAAGGAAAATATATTGATAAACTTGCAAAAGGATTACCTGTTGAAGTTTTTGATAGATTTAAACAATTGCAAAATTGGAATATCCCAAGTGATACATACAATTATATTTTAAAAAACAACCTTGTTCCTTTAATAGAAAAAATAGTTACAGACTTAAAAATTGATGCAAAATTTGTTGGTATATTTTTAGGGCATAAACTTAAACATATTGAAGGTAAATTTAATAAAATTAAAGGTTTTGAATACGATAAAGTATATGATTTATTTAATTTTATCAAAAAAGAAAAATTAAACTTAAATATTTCTAAATATATGATGATTCTTCTTTACCAACACCCTCAAATGGAATTTGTTTCATTGCTATCAATAATAAAATACAAAAAAAGAAACAAAGAAGAACTTATTGCCCCTATCTCATTTTTAAAAGAAAAATACAAAGAAATAGGAAAGAAAAAAGACAAAAAATCTGAAACCGACTGGGTTATGGGCGAAATTAGAAAACAAGCTTTAGGAAATATTGACTTAGTTAAACTAAGAAAAGAAATAATGAAATAAAGTAATAAGTATTAGACTTTAGACAAAAGATTTAAGAAAATGGATAACGAGATTTTTCAAGGATATAAAGGAAAAGCATTAGAATTGCTTAAGAAATATAAGGTTAGAGTTTGGGGACACGCTATAATTGAAACTACAAGAGGAAAGTTTGAAGGAACAGTTTTGCCACGTTCTGAAAACGATGATAATGAGCATATTGTTGTAAAAATAATTACAGGATACAATATAGGTATTGATGTTTCTACTGTTAAAACAATGAAAGAAACAGATTTTAAAAAAGCCAATTATGCAATTCCTGAACAAGAATTTCCTACAACAGAAAACCTACCTAACGTAAAGCTTTTTGGTACAGGCGGTACAATTGCTTCTAGATTAGATTATAGAACAGGAGCCGTAATCCCTGCGTTTTCGCCAGGCGAACTTTATGGAGCTGTGCCAGAACTTGCTGATATTTGTAACCTAACAACAGAAAAAGTTTTTGCAGTTTTCTCAGAAAATATGGGACCAGACCAATACATGTCTCTTGCAAAAGCAATAGGTAAAGAAATTGAAAACGGTGTTGATGGAATTGTTATCGGACACGGAACAGATACCTTACACCACACAGCTGCTGCATTAACTTTTATGGTGCAAAATTCTCCTGTGCCTATTGTATTGGTTGGTTCGCAGCGTTCGTCGGACAGACCAAGTTCTGATGCTGCTCTTAACCTAATGCACGCAATGACTGCTGCAGGGCATTCTGATATTGCCGAAGTAATGGTTTGTATGTTCGGACCAACGTCTGACGATTATGGTTTGCTACACAAAGGAACTCGTGTTAGAAAAATGCACTCGTCGTATCGTTCTACTTTCCGTACTATTGGCGATACTCCTCTTGCACGAATTAGCCGTAAATACATAGTACCAATTAAAGAAAACTACAAAAAACGCCGTAGCGATAATAAAGTTGATATTCTTCCATTTTTTGAAAAGAAAATAGGAATGCTTTATTTTTGGCCAGGCATGCAACCTGATGCTTTAGATGCGTTTATTGATAACGGATACAAAGGTGTTATAATTGTTGGAACAGGACTTGGACACGTGAACAAAGCACTTTATCCGGCAATAAAACGAGCAAAAGAAAAAGGTGTTATGTTGTTTATGACATTACAAACCCTTTGGGGATATGTTCATATGTTTGTTTATGACACTGGTCGTGATTTGGTAGCACAAGGAATAATTCCTCTTGGAAATATGTTACCAGAAGTTGCTTGGGTAAAACTTGGCTGGGTTATGGGACAAACACAAGACCCTAAAAAAGTGAAAGAAATGATGCTTAAACCAATAAATGACGAAATAACCGAACGTGAGCCATACAACGGATACCTTGTATTTCAAGGTGGTGTGCCTGAGGTTGAAGAGTTTGTTAAGAAGGTTAGAAAATAAAAATTATGTCAACAGCGTCGTTAAAAAGATTAAGATTATCTAAATTTAAGTTAGAAACTTTATTAGATATTACTAATGCAATAAACGATAATATATCTAAAAACGATTTATTTAAGCGTTTTGGCTATATCCTTAACAAACAACTGAATATAGGCGTTGTTGTTGTTCTTCGTTATAATGAGGGGGAGCTTATAACAGAACTGCAATCCGGAATAAAAAACAAATTTCAGACAGATATAAGTTTTATAAAAGAAACTGAAAAATACAAAAATATTACTTCTATAATTGACCATCAAAACAAAACAATGAACCGTTTTGATTTTATTTTACCAATTATTCATAAAGATACCCCTCTAGGTTATGTTTTAATTGGTGATATAGAAGAAGGCTCTGGAATGAGTCCTTCGGTAAAGCACTTAAATTTTGTGCAAACACTTGCTAATGTAGTAATGGTAGCAATAGAAAACAAAAGATTATTTAGCAAATTGATTAGCCAAGAGGGTGTGAAAAAAGAACTTGAATTGGCAGCTAAAATGCAATCTTTATTAATTCCTAAAAAAGAAAATTTACCAAATAATAAAAAAATACAAATTGATGCGTATTACAAACCACATCATGAGGTTGGTGGCGATTATTATGATGTGATAGATTTAGGTAATAATGAAATAGGATTTTGTATTGCCGATGTTTCTGGTAAAGGTATTTCGGCGGCATTGTTAATGTCTAATTTTCAGGCATATTTACGTGCACTTTTTACCATAGACAGTAATTTACAAGAGCTTGTTATTAAGTTAAATAACAGAATTATTGAATTAACTAATTCTGATAAATTTATTACATTATTTATTGGAAGAATAAACCTTACAACAAAAGAACTTAAATATATTAATTGTGGTCATATTCCTCCCATTCTGTACGATAGATGCGATAAAACAATAAATTATCTTAAAAAAGGAACAATTGGTGTGGGAATGCTAAGTAAAATGCCACAAATAAAAGAAGGTTCTTATAAAATAACTTGTTCTTCGAGAATTATTTGTGTTACTGATGGAATTACCGAAACAGAAAATGATAAACAAAAAGAATTTGGAACAAGCGAAATAGAATTAGAACTTACAAAAAATAATTCTATTGATATACTTATTCAAAATATTCTAAAAAAACTAAGATTATACAGAAAAGATAATCCTCAATTTGATGATATAACTATATTAGGTATTGATGTTTTTTAAGTTTGTGCTAAACATAATCATTAAGCAAGATATTAACAAAACAAGAGTGTAGTTTTAAGCAACACTCTTGTTTTGTTTTAATCTATAAACTAACAGAGTGAAACCCTAACTAATACCTGAAGTAGGCATTTTTCTATCAACTTTTTTAATAAGACCTTGCAAAACTTTACCTGGTCCAATTTCTGTAAATTCTGTAGCATTATCAGCCATCATATTTTTAACAGTTTGTGTCCACCGAACAGGAGAGGTTAGTTGCAGGATTAGGTTTTGTTTAATTTTATCAACATCAGTATTTGGCATTGCATTAACATTTTGATAAACTGGACAAATAGGTGTTTTAAATTCAGTTTCGTTAATAGCTTTTTCAAGCTCTAGTGCAGCCGGTTTCATAAGTGGAGAGTGAAAAGCACCGCCAACATTAAGTTTTAAAGCACGTTTAGCACCTGCTTTAGTTAATAAATCACAAGCTAGATCAATACCTTTTACTGTACCCGAAATTACAATTTGTCCCGGACTATTAAAATTTGCAGGAACTACAACATCATCAATATTTTTACAAGCTTCTGCCACATAATCATCTTCTAAACCAATAATTGCTGCCATGGTAGATGGTTCTATTTCGCATGCAGATTGCATTGCCATAGCACGTTTGTAAACTAATTTTAATCCATCTTCAAAAGAAAGTGCTCCGGCAGTTACTAATGCCGAAAACTCGCCAAGCGAATGACCTGCAACCATATCTGGATTAAAATCACTACCAAGTGTTTTTGCTAAAATAACCGAGTGTAAGAAAATTGCAGGTTGAGTTACTTTTGTTTGACGCAAATCTTCGTCGCTACCCTCAAACATAATATCGGTAATTCTAAAACCTAAAATCTCGTTGGCTTTTTCAAATAATTCTTTTGCCATTGAAGAAGTTTCGTAAGCTTCTTTGCCCATTCCCGAAAATTGTGCTCCCTGTCCGGGAAATACATATGCTTTCATATTTATAAAGTTTTATTTTTTATAATTAAATTGCAAATATAGTTGTATTAGTTGAAATTTCATAAAGTTAAATTTTTGATACTGTATTTTTTATAGTAGTGATGATTTTGCACAACAGACTGGTGCAATAGCAGTAGCGGATAATAGCGGTTTAAGTTCATTAAACAAAAGTAGCCAAATTACCATCTTATCCAAGTAGTCAAATCGACAGATTTGGCAAAGCCCGATATAAGCTACTCCGCCCGAATACTCACTGATTTTGCTGTTTTTTATACACTGTTGTGTGTCGTTTATGTTTTAATTAGTGCCTGTCTATAAAGTCAGATTTCTGCGTTACGCTTGTTTGAAAAATGGTCATTTACATATGTAAACTCACATTTTTCAACCTACGCAAGCCTTGAACTCGAACTTTCTACACCAGACATTTGAGTTTATGTACAAGCACTAATTAGAGCTTGTCTATAAAGTCCTATTTCTGCGTTGTTGCTCAAAATCCAAATCAATTAAAAATCCATCAATTGCTTCGATTGAAAGTAAGATGTCAAATAAATATTTTTTAGCTCGCTCTGTCATAAATTAAAATTTTTGAGTTTTCAATTTCGTTTCTTAAATATGGATTTTTTATATTCAAATTTGTTACTAAATCAACCTTTCTTGCAAACAAATCTTCTAATTCAGACCACAATTTCATTAATATTTCACCTTTTTCGCATGGTGGTAAATCTTCAAGTTCAACAATTAAATCAACATCGCTGGTTTGAGGATTAAAGCTCCCTTTTGCTATTGAGCCAAATACAAATATTCTATTTACCTTGTATTTATTACAAAGTGCAACTAACTTTTCAATCTTATTTTCTATTTCAATTGGCAATTTCATATTCCAAAGATACAACTTTTAAAAAAGCATTCAAACTTCAAATAAAATTTAATGAATAACTATTTTATCATCGTTATCAATATGCCGAAAAAATTGCTGAAATTATGAGATAAAAATTGTAAATAGGGTCTGCTGAAAAGCTCTGAGGTGTATTAGATTTTTATTTTCTGAAACAGTTTAATAATTGGAATTAACGTCTAGAGCAAACGCAGTTGCGGATTACGAGCGGTTTCAGTTCGTTACAACCAAATAGCCAAATCTTTAACCTTTGAAAATTAGTCAAATCGAAGATTTGGCGGGGCTGAAATGAGCCACTATCGCTAAAATTACCGCTGAAACCGCTATTGCTTTTGCACATTGTTAGCACACGTTAATCATTTTTCTTCTTTGTTATTCGTTCAATGAAATCTTTATTTTTTTGTTTACTTTTTTCAATAAACTCTCTTATTTTCTGTTCTATTTCAGTTGTTAATTGTTTTTTGTCAACAACTAATGTTACTCCGTTTGGTTCTTTAATGTATCCCATAATTTATTCTCCTTTATAATATTTATTAATCAATACAAGTGCCTCTTGTGGTTCGATAATTAATTGATTTGAATTCCCTATCTGTTTTGCTCCAAGAGTTTCTTTGTAATGTTTTATAAGGTTAGTCTTTGCATTAAAAGCAACATAACCATAATTCCCATTATCCCACGATAATTTACAAGCAAATGCAAATAAATTACCTGCTACACCAAAATAAACTTTATTTCGTCCGATATTAAAATCAGCACTTTCAACTAATTCTATGTAAACAAATCCTTGTTTTGGTGTTAAACTAATTAATCCTTGTATTATTGATTTATTATTTTCAATTATTAATTTATAAACTTCTGCTTTACTGTTGTATTCAGAAATCCAATCAAAATTCCAACCTTTTTTTAATTTTGGAATATCTTTTTTATCTACTTTAATGACTTGCGTATCAAATCTATCTCCTGTAATACTGTTTTCAATAGAATTTGTCAGCTTGTCAATTTCAATATTTACTAATCGTTTTTCCATAGTGTAAAGATACAAAATTTTATCAATCTTAACAAAGTCATTCCTTTACATAAGGTAATATTTCATTAGTATTTATATCTTTTAGAATTAGATTGTAAGGTGTTAACTTTATAATTCTATATTTTTTTATTTCAAAAATTTCTGTTTCTTTATTTGATAAATATTTAATCTTCTTTTTAAATTTACAGATTAGCAAACTGTCAGTACCGTTCCATTTTCCAATTAATTTATATCCAACACCACAATCAAGAGGATAGTTGAAAATTATAGAGCTATCATTTTTTAAAGTCAAACTGTAATATCCACCTCTTCTAGGTTCTGAAAATGGCAAAACATTGTTATTATCAATTTTTCCTTCGTTCCAATTGTTGATGATGTTGTCATAATTCAAGTTTTGTCCATTTGTTAGAAATGGAACAAAGAACAATCCTAATAATATTTTGAAATAAATTTTCATTTGCTCGTATGTGCTAACAACCTAATAAACGCTATTGTATTTATTTCTTTTTTATTATGTTTGTTTTCTTTTAAAGAGTGAGAGCGTGGGCTTAAAGCCACACCCTCACTTTCTATAAGTGGAATATTATTTTTCCAATTGATAAACTCTTCTTCTATAAAGTTTGCAAGACCTTTTATTTTTAT
>Ga0256845_1001812_pt1 | contig 16574 bp, 16 predicted proteins | sample RiftiametaG_FD_189101 | JGI IMG/M metagenome (GOLD analysis project Ga0256845, IMG submission 189101) | Tube worm associated microbial communities from hydrothermal vent at the East Pacific Rise, Pacific Ocean - Riftia | ecosystem: Host-associated > Annelida > Integument > Unclassified ...
TGTTTGCGTGGGCATCAAGAATGCTTTCTCCAAGTTCTTTTCCAGCTTTGGTTCCAGATTCTATTTTATCCTTTATTTCAGCAATGACCAAATCAGTAGGGTTCTTGTCAAGCACTTTTATGGCAGCAGTTCGTACATAAATGGAAGAGTCAAATATTCCGGCGATTGCAGAAGCTGTAGATTCAAGCTCTGGGAATGCACCAAGGGTTAAATAGGCAGCAAATTTGATATCCTGACTTGTTTTTTTGTTTTCAATAAGGGACAACACTTCTTGTATCAGGTCTTTGGGAATTGTTCTTGAAATTAAATTTAAAGTATTGACAACAAGGTCATGATTTTTTGATTTCAGGTTTTGCGCGAAAATCTCATGTGCCTCAAATCCAGCTTCGGCAAGTTTGGTAAAACCGTTAAACCTGGTTTTAATATCCTTTGATTTCAAATCACTATTCCATGCTGAAATGTTGTTTGAGCTAAGCTTTTTTTTGGCGGTTTTCTTTTTTTGTTTTTCCGGCTCTTTTTTTCTTTTTCGATTTTTAAGTACCTCCAGGGAATCTAAAATATCCTGGTCGCATTTAGAAGACTCAGCAGCTTTCAAAAGATTATCATAGGCTGAAGACGAACCAATTCTCTCCAGTGCCTTAACAGCTTCTGCTTTAAGTATGGATTCATCATAAAAAATAAATTCAGCGATATCGTCAACAAGAATTTCAACTCCTTGTCTTCCGGCTGTTTTTATGGTCTCTTTAAGTATTTCAAAATCAGATTCTTTGGATAAAATATGTTTCATAAGAGGAGTAATTTGCAAAATCAACTCTTTATCGCAAGTATTATACAGGATAAGGCTGAAATGAAAATTTAGATGTGCACGATCAATTAACAGCTGAATCACTCTGTCATATATCTCTTCATCCCTATACTCATCCTGGGTTAAAAGCGGTAGAAGATTCAGGGCAGTAATATCAGGGGCAAGGGCAAAGAGTTGTAAAACCTCTAATTTTGTTTCAAGGGGAAGCCCTTTGAGCTGCCGTAATAATTGTTTTGTTTTTTTAATGTCTGACTTGTTAATACTCTTTTTTATCCGGGCGATATAATCTGGCATATTTCACCTTTTTTCCTAAAAGAATTATTAGATCTGTTTAATCTGATTGGATTTATACTAATAGTTTACATGGAACAAACTGTTTTGTACATAGGTTTGCATAATTAAATAATCTTGTTGACAAAATATTTTTCATGGTTAAAATCATCTTTATAGGGAGAGAAGGAAATTTATATAAAACAAAGGAGATTTTATAATGATTGAATTAACTGATTCTGCAAAAGAGCAGATTGACGAATATTTTACCGGGAAAGAACCTTCCCCCGTTAGAATTTTTCTTAATTCCGGTGGCTGAGGCGGCCCGTCTCTTGCGATGGCTCTGGATGAGCCCAAAGATACTGATGATGTTTATGATGTTAAAGGACATAAACTTGTTGTTGATAAAGAATTCATGAAACAGGCACAAACAATTAAAGTTGATTTTTCAGGCATGGGCTTTAAGATTGATTCCAAAATTGATTTTGGTCAATCCTCCTGCTCCAGTTGTGGTACAGAAGGATCATGTTGTAGCTGATCTGTACAATTTTAGTTTTAGCGGGTTATTTCTAAGGGTGCTTGATTTATTAAGCACCCTTTTTTATTGTTTTTGCTTTGCACAAACCTCCTTGACCTGATGTTTACGCCATGATAGCCTTATTAACGAGTCTTTTGTAAATTATCAGGTAAATTAGTATGAAAAAACCATTTTGTATCCTAATATGTTTTGCCTCTATTTTCTTATCTTTGGTGTGTTTGTCCGGTTGTGGCAGTGAACCTGATCAAGGGGAATTGATCATGAGAGGATGGACAAATAAGAGAGGAGAGGCTTATATTTATCTTAAAATAAAAATGGAAGGTAAGTGGGAAGTCTCTGTCAATATTGCCGATGCCACAACCAGGATTATTCAAGTTCGCGGAAAGGCTTCCGGGCAGTGGCACATTGAGGACAATGCCCTTGTACTGACTGTCTTTGAATCAAACATCAATAAAATTTTTAAAAAGGATGTTACAAATTTTTATGAAATTGTAAAACTGAATGAGAAAGTCATGGAATTGCTGGATACCCATGGGCAGTTGACAACCTGGAAAGCAATAGAACTTTCAAAAAAGCAAGCCGGCAAAAGCGGCTCCAACAGTATCCGAATGGCACCCTTTACTGTTAATTTAAACAAGTTGAGATCCCGGGATAAAGATAGATATCTCTGTGTGAACTTTAAAATTATCTTAAAAGAATTTTTACCTGGCAGTGAGGTGACAAAAGTTCATCCAAAAGCTAGAGAAGCAGTTCTTATATACTTAAGTTCACTTGTGTACAAAGATATTAAAAATTTAGATAATGCTGAGGAGATACAAAAAAATCTGCAAATTATTCTTAATCCATATATCGGGAATATGATTCAGAAAATTGAGATTGACCATATTATAGTATCCTCTACCTATGACAGAGTAGAAGAGTTTCTCATAGAGCATTCGATAAAAGCCAGAATTTCCAAAGAGAGAAATGAAAAGGATCCCCAGAAAGAGAAGGGCAAGGAATGAAAATTGTTAAATATAAGATTGGATATTACACCAGTGCAAACATTCAACGTCTAACTCCACTATTACTTTTATATTCCCATCTTGGCGGATTTTTCTATATTTATAAAAATAAAACTACTTATAATTATCTTAAGGAAAAATATAAGCATTTAAATATCACTGTCTATTTCAGTGATTCTGTAAATGACATTAAAGCTGCCATAAGATTTAATAAAATCAGGCTGATGATTTATTCAGATTACAGTGAGCTTGGTCTTGTCAAATCAGTGCAGATTTTCCATGGTTGCGGTGATAAAACGGATTCAGAGCAGCCTGCAATAGTGAAATATGATCTGGTATTTCTTGCAGGGGAAAAGATAAAAGAGAGGCTTGAGTATCTTCAGATTTTAAAAAAGATTCCAAGATGGGAAATAACAGGTTACCCTAAATTAGACCCTGTTATGAGCAGAAAAAAAATAGTTGGTACCAGGAGAAAAATTTTTGACAATAACAGAAAAACTATTTTATATGCACCCACTGCTTTAAAAGAGAGAGAAAACGAACAGGAACTGAGCTCTGTACCATTGTGGACAAGGAGTATTATAAAGGCATTGTATAAAGACTACAATGTTATAATTAAATACCATGGCATTGTAAAACGGCGGAGCCAGAATATTTATGCACAGATTGATTCTCTTATACTGAAACTTGATGCAGAAGATAATATAAGATTTATCATTGATGACAATATTGTTGAATACATGGTCCAGGCAGATTTGGTTATTACGGATATCTCATCTGCTGCCTATGAATGGTTTCATTTTGATAAACCAATTTTATTTGTCAATCCAGCACCCGGGTACTTAAAAAGATCTGATGATATTTTTGCAAGCTCATTGTCCTGGCAGGCAGGTGACGTGGTAGAAGATGAGAGCGAACTCTTACGATATGTACAGAAAAATTTAACATCGGATGAGTATGGTAAAGCAAGAAACAGATTGCATCAATATACTGTATATAATCCAGATGGCAAGGCATTGGACAGGCAAATCAAACAAATACTGAAAATGTACAAAAAATATGAGCAGAGATCATATTTCTCTTTTTTTATAGCATCCTATTTATTAAAAAAATTAAGACATATCAAATATAAAATAGTGGTGAGGCGTTATAATAAAATCATGCAGGTAAAAGAAGATTCAGCTTCAAATTAATCCTCTAAGCAATCCCTGGACTTTGTTACAATAAGAATTCCTTTTTTTACAAAGATGGTTGCTTTCTCATCTGAGAACTTATTACTGATGCCCCGGGAAGTTCCAAAATCAATTTTTGCATTATTTAATGGATATTTCAGACCAGAAGTACTAACTCCTTCAGCTTGTTTTGTTAGAGGGATTATTGAGACAAATGAGTTTTTGTCTCTTTTAAGGGTTATTTTATCTGTTACAAGATAGATCTCATTGTAATCATCAATTATTCTGCATTTTATTTTAAGATCTGCCATTTTTTTTAAAAGAAAAATATTGGCAAGAGTGTGATCAAGACGGGTGCCGCTTACTCCTGTAAATGTTATGTCACAGGCTTTGTGTTTAAATGCCCAGATTGCTGCAAGCTCAGTATCTGTTGCATCTTTATCAGCAGGGTGTTTAATTGTTCTTATATTATTCTTTTCAAAATATGCTTTATCTTCTGGTGTAAGAGAGTCAAAATCTCCAATAATTACATGGGGCAGAACCCTGATTTTTTTAAGGTGGCGGGCTCCTCCATCGGCACAAATAATAAGATCACTTCTGGATATTATCCTTGCCAGTTTGTTTTTATTTTTAATATTCCCATTTGCTAGGATGCAAGCTTTCATAAATAATTATTTACCATGAAACAGATAAATGTTAAATATGCTTTAAATTTATTTGGTACCTGGGCTTAATGGGAGAAATTGGAGTGTATGAAATCAACCACAATTATAAGTAGATATATTTTTAAGGAGCTCTTTGCACCGTTTTCAGTCTCCTTGCTTTTTCTCTCTTTTATCTTTTTAATGACAAGAATACCTGAGTTTACCAATATGATAGTAAATCACAATGCAGGGGTTACCTCTCTTTTTCTTCTCCTCTTATATTCTTTTCCAAAGTTTCTCGAATTTATTCTACCCATGTCAGTAATGATTTCAGTACTCCTGACTTTTATGCGCATGGCAGGCGATAATGAAATCATTGCTCTGAAGGGCGGTGGCATCTCATTGTACAGACTCTTACCATCTGTACTGCTTTTTTGTACTTTAGTGACTTGTGTTGCTCTTTGGATTTCAATTGTTGGATCCCCTAAAAGTGAAATTGCAATAAAAAAAAAGAGCATGGAGATTGCCCGGTCAAGCCTTGGTATTGCTTTGCAGCCAAGAGTGTTTAACACTGATATTAATGGTATAATGATCTATGTAAGCAGCAGTGACCCTCAAACAAAAAAACTCCATGATGTTTTCATAGAAGACAGCAGAGCAAAGGGAATAGTCAATATTATTACCGCTCCTGACGGTATACTGGTTTTAAATGAAAAATTGAAAATATATACCCTCCGCCTTTATAATGGCAAAATCAATCATGTTGATCTTGCAAAAAAGTCAGTAAACACAATACTGTTTAACACCTATGATACAAATGTGGATTGCCAGCGCATTTTCAGCCAATCAACTTCAAAACGCAAAAAACAGATTAGCGAGTTAAGTTTAAAAGAGTTATATTCATTTATTAATAAACAGAAACCTGGGAGTACAAAAGATTTCAACGAGGCACTTATGGCTCTGCATGGTAAGTTTGCTTTGCCATTTGCATGTATCTGCCTTGGCATTCTGGCATTCCCCCTTGGAATACAATCTGTCTCCTTAAAGCGTTCCTCAGGTTTTGGATTGGGATTGTTCTTCTTTATTGTGTATTATATTCTGTTAGCTGTTGGCTGGTCTGCTGGTGAATCAGGGAAATATCCCCCTGTTATAGGAATGTGGCTGCCAAATATAATAATGGGATCAGCAGGTTGTTATCTTTTATATAGGAATGCAAAGGAGCGCCCGGTAAGGATGCCCCTGTTTGTTAAAAGAGTTATTTCACAATTGATCTCAGTGATTACATTTTCAATTTTTAGGAAAAAGGCAGAATAGGATGTCTGTTCTCCATAGATATTATTTAAAAGAGTTTATAAAGTTTTTCATGATTATTCAGGTAATTATCATTTTTATTTTATTATCTGTGGATTATCTTACCAAATTAGACCTTTTTATTGAAAGCAGTGCAACTATTTATCAAACCTTTGGATATGTTTTATTAAGAGCTCCCATAATGCTGGTCTGGCTTATACCTTCGGTGATAGTGCTCTCTGTTATTGTTGTGTTCGGGCTTATGAATAAAAACAATGAACTTATCGCCATAAAATCTGGTGGCATCAGTGTATACTATCTTGTAAGACCGGTTATTATTTCAGGCATTGTTTTAATCATAATTGTTTTTGCCCTGCAGGAGACAATAGTGCCCATGACCAAAGCAAAGTCCGTGGAAATGAAATATAGTACTATTAAGGGGAGAAAAAAAATCCATAGAACCAGAAAAGATATCTGGATAAGACAGGACAATGTTATTGTCCATATTAATTATTTTAACCCCAGGGATAAAACAATTGCTGGTGTGATCCTGACAGAGCTTGATAAAGATTTTAATATCAGTAAAAGAGTCGATGCTCAAAAAGGTGTTTATAAGAATAAAAGATGGTTGTTTTCAAAAGTTTTAGAACAGATATATAATAAAGATGATCAAGATTATATAGTCAAGTCATATGAAAACAAAGAGTGTTCAATGGAGTTGTTGCCTGCAGATCTTGAGCAAATTGTAAAAAAATCAGATGAGATGAGTATGTCTGAGCTGGCAGATTATATTAATAGAGTTGAAGGTGAAGGGTATGATGCAACAACCTATCGAGTGGACTTTTATAGTAAAACAGCATTGCCGTTTCTCTGCCTTTTAATGACAATGATTGGTGCAGCCCTTGGAATGAGAGACATTGTCAAGGAGAATATGCCCCTGGGTGTTGCTGTGGGTATAGGTATCTGTTTTTTATATTGGATTCTACATGGGTTCTGCATCTCCCTTGGATACGGCAAAGTCTTACCTCCATTCATCAGTGCCTGGATAGCAAATATATTTTTCTTTTTCTTTGCACTTTTATTTTTGATTACTGTGGATGATTAATGAAACAGCAATTATTAATAAAAATAGAAAAAATAATGAAAAGCGATGTTGATAAATCACGTTTTTTTTCTTTTCAATTCCTGCTCTTGGTTTGCTCTAAACTTTATTTTATAGGTCTGAAGATAAGAAATTTATTGTATATGTTAAATTTTATCAAACAAAACAGACTTCCCTGTTTTGTTATCAGTGTTGGGAACATCACGGTTGGTGGAACCGGGAAAACACCCATGACTATTTATATAGCAAATGTTTTAAAAAAACTTGGCTTTAAGCCTGCAATTGTGACCCGCGGCTATAAGGGGAACTATAAAGATGCATCTTCTATCGTAAGTGACGGCTCAAATTTTTTTTTGAATGTGCAGGAGGCTGGTGATGAAGCAGTCATGATGGCAGACGATCTAAAGATTCCGGTTGTTGTGGGCAAGAGCAGATATCAGGCAGGCAAACTTGCAATTGCCAGGTTTAATCCCGATGTGATTATTCTGGATGATGCTTTTCAGCATATTGCTTTGAAAAGAGACCTTGATTTATTGCTTTGTGATTCAAGTAGGCCCTTGGGAAATTTTCAACTTATACCAAGGGGGCAATTAAGGGAGCCTGCCTATGAAATTCAGCGCTGCGATGCTGTTATCTTAACAAGGTCAGATAAAACCCAGAAGCCTGATTTCAAAAAATACAATGGGATGAAATCAAATCTTTTTAAATCCAAGCAATTGTTTCACTGTTTTCATTCTCCATCTATTTTAAATTTCATTAATTGTGAATCATCTTTTGACCATAACAATTTGAATATCACAGGTTTTCTGTTTTCAGGAATTGCTGACAACTCAGATTTTAAATCAACCTGCCTAGGTATGGGTGTTATAGTCAAAGGCGTTTCAGAGTTCCCAGATCACCACTGGTATACAAAAAAAGAGTTAAAGGAGATATATGAGAACTATATTGAAAGTGGTGCAGATTATCTTGTTACAACCCAGAAAGATTATATTAAAATTAAAGAGCTGATATCTGATTTTCCCTTATCTATCAGCCTGGTCGTTATTGGGATTGAAATCAGGTTTAAAACAGAGCATGGGGATAAGTTTGCAAACCTTATTAAAACAAGTTTCAATACATATCTGAACAGGAAAGAATAGACAGAAAAGAGCAGGTGCCCGTCAGATTATTTTATCAATAATCTACTATAGGGGCGTGGTTTCCACCTATTATAATACCATGGATATTGTTCCGGGTACTCCCTGATCATATCTTCAACAATGGTCATGAATTGCTGGGCAAGAGTTTCAATATCCTTTATATTATCCCCGGTTTTATTTATTTTGACTTCCGGGCAGAAAATTACTTTAAAATGATTCTTTTCTCTGACAAGAAAAATTGGTACAACCGGAACTCCTGCCTGTAAAGCTAATCTGGCTATATTTTTATTTACTATTATTCTGGAACCAAAAAAATTAACAACAACCCCTTTTTCTGCAGGCACTCTTTTGTCAATTATCAACGCAACATTGCCATTATTTTTAAAGGCATTATTAATACCTTGTAATGCCTTATTTATGGGAAACAGGTTTGATGTTTTGAATCTTAGCCTTTTTTCCTTCATAAAGCGGTCAAAAATTTCAGGTTTGATGGGCTGGTAGACAGAGTGCCAGTTTATTTTCTCTTTTTCCAGAAAAGGTACAAACAATTCCCAAACTCCAAAATGACTTGTAATAAAAAAAGTTGCTTTTTTGCTTTGTTTAATCTTTTCCAGTATATCCTGCCCTGCAACTTCAAACCATTTATCAGATTCCTCAAGATTCATACAGATTCCCCAAAGGACTTCAAACATGCTCTGGCAAAAATGCACAAAATTTTTCCTGATCAGCTTATCAGCATCTTTTTTACTGATATTTTTATTTAATTTTGTAGTTATATTTTTAAAGGCTTTTCTTTTTCGTTTCTTATCCAAAAAGAACCAGATATATCCCATTAAACCAAAAAGCTTCAAACCAAATTTGTGGGGCAGGTGTCCTGTTAAAAAAGCAAAGGTTTTTAGTAAAGAGTAGGTTATTTCATTAATCATTTAGACTCCAGAGTATCACATATTATTTTATAAAGCTTGTCAAAAACGTATGTCTGATCGTACAGGTATGCTTTTTCATGGGCGACGGAACCCATTTTTTCTCTTAAGTCACCATCTTCAATCAATTTAGATAACTGATCTTCCCATTCATCCAGAGAACTTGCCCATAAGCCATGTGTACCATTTTCAATAACATCGCAATTCATGCCCACAGGAGAACAGATGCTGGGGATTCCAACTGCCAGGTACTGAATTAATTTAAAACTGCATTTGCCATTTGACCATGGGGTATCATCCAGGGGCATAAGTCCAATGTCAAAACTTATAAGATCATCAACTTCATCATCATATTGCCACTCTTTTTTTTCCACGGGTAAATTGTCGCAATCAAGAAATGCATCAGCAACGATTTTTAGTTTCAGGTGCTTATATTTTTTCCCAAGCTTGTTAAATACCGGGATTAATGTCTTAAGATATTTTAGGGTGGATTTACTTCCTATCCAGCCCAGGGTAACCTTGTCAGGTTTTTCAAGATAGTGCTTCTTCTTATATTTGGATATATCAAGAGTGGTTGGCAGGACAATGATATTACCAGGGTCTATATATTTTTCAGCCAGGCTTTTTAAATATGAATTTCCTGTAATGACAACATCGCAAGCCTTTATCATACTTGCAAATTTTAGCTTTCGTGAAAAAGAGTGATAGGGGTCTGAAGATTTAAATAATATTGCATCATCAAAATCAAAAATAACCTTGCATGGTCTAAAAAACAAAAACAGGCTCTCCCATGGCTGTATTAACTTTCTGCGCACTATAACAATATCTGATAAAGATGCTTTCCAGATGGAAATAAGCCGGCTGAAAAAACCAGATTTGACTTGTACTGAAAAGAGATCAACCTCTTTTTTTTCTGCAAAAAGAGGCAAATATTGTTTATAACGGTAAAACAATCCAGCTTGATCATGGACAAGGTAACAAAGTCTCATAGGATTTTTTACCTTAATCTTGCTTTGATGTGTCTGCAATCACACCAGTCATGTTAATCATTGTTGGAGTGAGAATATATCTGTAACCAGTAAGCCAGTTTAAAATACCTATTTTGGATACCAACTTAAGTATTGTTACAGTGATACCACGGAGAAAATTACCTTTTTTTACTTGGGCTTTAAAACTGAATTTAATTTTTCCCAATTCAGTATCAGCTTGATAAAACTCAAGTTTTTTTGATGTGGATGCTAAAATATGGGTTTGATCAAACTCAAGCTCAGGAAAAAGTTTTTTAATACCCTGGGGAGTAAAACGCCAATAATCCGATGGGAAACCATGAAACTTCCAGGCAAAAGGTACTGACAAACATATTCTTCCGCCGGGTTTTAACAGACGTGTTAAGTTTTCAGCCATTAAAAACGGTTGATCACAATGTTCCATGACACTCATGCAAAAAATTGTTCCAAAACGCAGACCCTTAAGCTTTTTATCAATCTGTTCAAAACTTTGTGAAAAATTAATAACAATATCAACACCGGAGCCCTCCAGCATATCAGCACCCATATACGTGTCTCTATTTGAAAAGATTGATCTTATGGGCTGATCTCCCCCGTAATCCTTTGAACCAACTTCAAGATAGGGTCCTGTAAACTCATTTTCAAATTTCTTAATATAGATTAATTGGTTTTCATCACCCATGTGAAATCATTTCCTTATTAAAAATTAAACTATTTATAAATTTTTTATACTAATATTATTTTTCTTTATAATGGGATTGATAGTAATATGATAGCACAGTTGGTCCATAAGCTCCTAAATATTGTTCAGGGTATTTCAGGAGATAATATTCCAATATTTTTGCATACTTTGTAATTATGGCATTGTATTCCATCTTCCCATGAATCCAGTTATTATTAATAGGTTCTCTAAATATTAAGGTAATTTTACCTTTTTTATAGAAGTGAAAAAAAGGAATAATTTTAGACTCTGCCCTGTGGGCAAAATAAATCATCCCAGTTGGGAATCTCATTTTTACACCTAAACAGGTTACTTCTTCTCCTGATCTGCCTTCAGCAGCATCAGCAGGATGATATATTATACCTTCAGATTCCAAAGTATCCAATATCCTTTTTTTGTATGTTATTAAAGGGGAAGGTTCATGAACAAAAATGGTGTTTTCCTCCCGGTCATAATATTTATATTTTGAGTGTTTTGATCCCCTTACACTCTCTCCTCCCTTTAAGGTGGTTATATTGTATCCCATGGCTCTGAGAGCATTAAAACTTAAATGGGGATTTCCCAGATGTGCTGCCATCAAGACAACTCCCTTTTTTTCTTTTATTGCCTGCTCAAGATGGTGAATGCCTTTTATATCCACATATTGTTTTATATATTGTTCATCCATATGGGGTATTAGATACTTCTGGATTTTTCTTACTCCTTTTAACTCGGCAATACCCTGTACAATTTTTTTTATTTTCCCAGGGTTTTTCTGGTTAAACAAAATAGCAGCTTTGCCTTCAATGTCCTCTCTCCATTTTTTTTGTCGATAATAATAAAAAAAGGAGAATACTGCAGGATAATTGAAAAACAGTTTGTATAAAAACCACTTCACTAACCCCCTCCTTTTTTTATGGATATTTTTAAAAAATTATACGTCCTTATACCAACCTGTGCAGGTTTTTTCAACTCAAACAGCAGAGTACATTACAACTGATTTTTATGGACATAAGTTATAAATTGTAATAACTTCAAAATAAAATTTAAAATCATTATTAAAACATCAGGTGTTTTTATGAACCAGGGGGATAGATGATCAAGAGTGATAATAGTTCTGACAACCAGAAAGTTGTTCCAAAAGCAAGGGGCATTATCCACAAAGTCATAATTGAGTGGTTTTCAAATCAGCCCCGGGGAAAGCTTCTGGATGCACCTGCAGGTTACGGTCATTTGTCAATGAGACTTAAAGAGCTTGGGTATAAAGTTGTTTGTGGCGAGATAGAACCCCAGATATTTAAGGCACAAGAGATTAAATGCATATTTACTGATTTAAACAGAAATATAGAGGCACCTGATAAGTCATTTGATTATATATGTTGTGTTGACGGTTTAGAACATATGACTGACCCCTATAGGGCTGTGGAAGAATTTTCGCGGGTGTTAAAACCAGGCGGCATTGGTGTTTTCAGTATTCCAAATTATTCCAACATTGAAAAGCGGTTCAAATTTTTCCTCAAGGGTTCATTAACCAAACCCAAAACCATGGATGATTATGACAAATCCGGGCGTAATCTGTTTAATTTTCACAATTCGCCCCTGACCATAACCCTTCTTGATCTTATTTTCAGCATCAATAACCTGAAAGTTGAAACAATACTTCGTGATAAAATAAAGTTGAAACAATATCTCTTTTTGCCAGTTGTCTTTGCAATGAAAACAGCAGCTTTTTTGTCTTCAAAAAAAGCATCCTTAAAAAACAGATATGACATAACCTTGAAAAACAGGGTTATCCTTGGTGGAAATACTTTGATATTTATTGTGCGTAAAAAGTAATGGGAGCACTCCATGTTTTATAAAATTCCATGCTTTATAAAATTATTGCAACTCAAGAGCTGCTTTGTTAATATGCATTGATTTTAATTTTTGTACAGGACCTGAATATCAAAGAAACATATTATGTCTGAAGCCAAAGTCACTATACTTATTCCTAATTATAAAACTTTAAAACTTACCAAACTTTGTCTAAGACTCATAAGAAAGCACACTGATTCTACAATGGCTCATGTGATTGTAATTGATAACGACTCTAAAGATGAATCAACTCAATATTTAAGATCACTTAAATGGATTGAACTTATTGAGAGAAAAAGAGTTAAAGGAGAGATCCCTGCCATGTCACATTCAAGAGCTCTTGACTTGGCTCTTAAACGTGTCAGTACACCATATGTTCTTTCAATTCATACTGATACTTTTGTTAAAAATTCTTTCTGGCTTAATGCCTTGATAAGGGAGATGGAAAAAGATCCAGATATTGCAGGAGTCGGATCATGGAAACTTGAAGACCCTCCATCTTTTTATAAACGAGTTTGGAAAATCATTGAGTTTAGAATAAGAGAGGCTGTATACCGCATTACAAAAAATGAAAAACAGCTTTATCATGTTCTGTCCCAGAAAAAGAGTGGATATTATGATCTGTTTCACAAGGGCAGTTTAAATATCAATTATAATGACAAGGAATATTATTACCTGAGAAGCCATTGTGCACTTTTCCGCATGGATTTGATAAGAAAATATCAGCTTACTTTCAGTGCAGAGGGGAAAACAGCAGGTTCTCATATGCACTCTGTTTTGATGCAGAATAATCATAAAATGGTTTTTCTCTCCATTGGTTTTTTAAGCAGATACCTTGTGCATCTGAATCATGCAACAATGGTACTTCACTCTGAATTTGGAATCACAAACAGGACCCGCCGCAAAGGATTAAAAAGGATTAAAAAAGAATTGCAGCACCTTAAATCAGATAAAATTTTAAAGGATACTTCTCTTGATTATTGATAAAATTAGAAGATTGGGAAAAACATTGGATACTGCAGATGATTTAAGTGATAATAAAAATATTTGGGTCTATTTAGGCATCCCGATTTTTATCTCATTGTTGATAAAGCTTATCCTGCTTTCAGTGTTATTTAACAGCCCGATTAATAATGATGGCACATTGTATATCCATGCAGCCCAGCAATATGCCATGGGTAACTTTGCAGAAGGTTTGAGGCTTTATCCCATGCCAACATATCCCCTGCTCCTTGTCCTTGTGCATGCAATAATTCCTGACTGGATTTTTGCAGGATTTTTTATTTCTCTTCTCAGTATTGTGCTTGTTACAATTCCATTATATTATTTAACAGAGTCGATGTTCAATGCCAAAGCAGGCTTCTGGGCATGCATGGTTCTTGCTGTTCTTCCCAGAATGAACTACTGGTCTTTGGATTTAATGCGTGACCCTCTATTTTTGCTGCTCATTATTTCCTCTATCTTCTTTGCCCAGGGTGCTATTGTTGAAAAAAAATACTCTTTTTTCATGGCAGCATTTGTTTTTGCATGGAGTGCTACTCTTCTCAGAATTGAAGGCGTGGTTTTTATTGCTTTTTATTTTATAGCTTTACTCCATGCAGCAGTTTTTAATAAGGAAAACAGATCTTACTATTTTTCCATGCTGATGATATGGGCAGGCATTCCCATTGGTATTGCATTGTTGGTATTGTTATCAGGCGGAGTAAGAAGCATGGCAGTTAACAGGTTTGATTTTGTGATTAGAGAATTGATTGATTTGTTCAGTGGTGGATTTTTAAGAAGATCATCAGAAATTTATCAGTTTTTATCAGATGCTGGAACACGTAAGCCATTTTTTGAAGGTCACTACAGTTTTGCTTCACTCTGCAAACATTTTATGCCTCTTATTTATATGCTGGGTCTGGTGCAGATATTTGTAAAAATACTGTTTCCTCTCTCCTTTATACCTCTTTATGCAGGCATAAGGGATAAAACAAATTCTTCAGGTTATTCTGGTAAGTTTATATTATGGACAGGAGTTTTGTTTGTTGGGTTTAGTTATTATTTTTTAGTTAAACATGATTTGATTGCAACAAGATATTTAATAGTTCCTGCATTTTTACTTCTTCCCTGGGTTGGCTTGGGGATAAACAGGTTATGGATGAATAGAAACCATTTTTCCCATAAAAAACTTGTACTCTTTTTAATTTTTATTATTATTTTTGTGCCAACATTAAAAACCTTTAGTTTAGTAAAATCTAAAGACACCACAACTTACAGGACCATAAAATGGCTTGTGAAAAATGATAAGATTGGCAGAGTACCAATTGTTGTAAATGATAATATAGACTCTTTTTATATTGATCTTGCAGCAGAGGAAAAAGGTGACTATATATGGAAGACTTACTATCACGACAAAAATAAAATTGCTGGGAGTATTGAAATGTTTGCAAAAACAAAGAGGGCCCAACTAATTATTTTAAAGGTTAAAAAAAGACATATAGATAAGATTGAGAACTTTAAAGCCTATAAAAAAATAAAATCATTTGCCGGCAATAGTTACACAACGTTTATTTACAGTAAAGCAGTTGAGAATTAATTAAAATTTGAAAAATTTATCTCAGTTTTGAACCATGGCTTCTGCTTTTTTAAGGAATTGATCTATGTTGGTATCCAACATTAAAGGAAGAAATTGCTGTATTTGAGCATCTTCCCATTCCCACCATTTTATTTTTAAAAGATGTTGAATGGTGTTTGTGTCAAACCGCATTTTCACAATCTTTGCAGGATTTCCCGCTGCAATTGCATAGGCAGGTATATCCTTTGTCACAACAGCATTGGTTCCGATTGCTGCCCCATCTCCTATGGTGACTCCAGATAAGATTACAGCATCGGCACCTATCCATACATCATTGCCAATTGTGATATCTCCTTTTGTACCAGGATGCCCCTTGAATTGCTTTGCTGATTTCCAAAGATAGTTAAACGGATAGGTTGTAACCCAGTCAATCCTATGTTCGCCACCCAGAAAGATTTTAACTCCTGAAGAGATTGAACAAAATGCTCCGATTTTAAAGTGTGCACCTTCTTCCCAGCTGTAAATGCGGGGATGACCATATGTATGTTTACCAATTGCATATTGAGGATAGGTATTTTGGATATCTTTTTTTTTACCCCGGATAATTTTTTTTATTTTTTTCAATATTTTGTGCATGGTGATCAAAGTTCCTGATTATAAGAATATTATTTTTTTTCATATATAACAAACAGCTCTTCGCCCCTGTTAAGAATTGTTGCCAGAGCTACCAGAAATTTAGCAAGAAATCTGCGCAGTCTGTTTTTGTTGGATGGCTGTTTTTTGTTCCCGACAAGATAGTCAAAACTGTGGAGAAAAGCTCTTGGGGTAGAGAAAGTTTTTGTTCTTACTGCAAATAGATCATATTTCTTAGTAAGCATATTAAGGGTCTTAAGATTAAACAAGATAAGATGGCGTGGTATTTCATCGGGGAACCAGTTCAACCCAAACCATTTTCTTCCAAATGCCTTGGTATTAGGAGTTATAATGATAAGACGACCCTTTGGTTTTAATATTCTGCTTATCTCTTTTATTAGATCATCAGGATCAGGAATATGTTCAATCAGATGACGTGCAGTGATAATATCAAAGCTGTTTTTTTCAAATTTTGCAGATTTTAACTCCCCATGAAAAACTTTTATTCCAGCTTTACGGCATAAATTTACTGCTTTTAAATTGAATTCCACCCCTTCAAAATGCCAGCCAAGGGAGTTCATTGAATTTATATATTGACCATTACTGCAGCCTATATCAACTCCTCTGGAATCAGGAATATAAGGAATTAGAGATTGATAAGAGAACAGAGAAATAATTAAGGCCAATGGTTTTAATAAAAACGGTGCTTTCAGATGTGTGTATCTGTATTTATATTTTAAAATGCTTGTTTTGATCAGGGAGTGTTTTTTTAAGGGAGGTGTCTCTTCATAATAAACATCGGGATAAAAAGTATTGATGGTGTCAGAATCTGGCATTGGATGCTGATACTCAGCATTGCAATCAGTGCATCTCATATATGAGTACAGCTCTTTTTTATCATAAAGAAGATCTCTGCCCTGGTGTGACAACAGTCCT
>Ga0256845_1001813_pt1 | contig 16574 bp, 13 predicted proteins | sample RiftiametaG_FD_189101 | JGI IMG/M metagenome (GOLD analysis project Ga0256845, IMG submission 189101) | Tube worm associated microbial communities from hydrothermal vent at the East Pacific Rise, Pacific Ocean - Riftia | ecosystem: Host-associated > Annelida > Integument > Unclassified ...
GGCCCGGCCCGCAGGCTATCATATTGTCAATATAGCCATCCATTGCTGGACAACCATCATGCTCTATCTCTGTTGTCTACAGCTCCTGCAGACCCCGGTTTTTACAAAATACAACCGCAAAGATATCACCTCAATTGCTCTGCTTGCGGCTGCACTCTGGGCAGCAGCCCCCATTCATACCCAGGCAGTAAACTATATCGTCCAGCGCATGGCGCAGCTTGCCGCACTTTTCTCTGTCAGTGCTATATTTTTCTATCTCCTGGCGCGGCGAGCATCCTCAAACCGGCAACGTGCTGTTCTTATCCTATCCTGTATTTTCTCGGCACTGCTTGCCCTTGGCAGTAAAGAAAACAGTATCCTGCTGCTTCTGTCAATTCCCCTTATCGAGTCTATCTTCTATTCCCGTAAAAAAATAGCCCAACAATTACATGAAATGCACAGGGCCTGGCCGGCATCCTTTTTACTTCTCACCCTGGCCACGCTATCTTTCCTTTTGTACCACTATAATCACTATGAACACAGGAATTTCACCCAGTTAGAACGATTACTGACAGAGCCGCGTATTCTCCTGCTCTATCTGTCACAGATTTTTTTACCCGCTGCATCACGCCTTGCCATAGAACATACCATAGTTCTGTCAACCGGGCTTTTTACACCATGGACGACACTACCCGCCATCATCTCCTGTTCCGGCCTGATCATTTTCAGTTTGAGTAAAATTCGGGCATATCCACTCTTCTCCTTTGCCGTTCTTTTCTTTTTTCTCAATCATCTGGTAGAATCAACATTTCTTCCGCTGGAACTGATCTTTGAACATCGTAATTACCTGCCCTCACTCTTTCTCTTTTTACCCATTGGTGCCATGGTTGCCGTTCCAACCTGTAATACCCACCCAAAACAGATAACTCGATTGTTTCTCCTCTGTGCCTGCACCCTGTTTCTGATATTTTCGTGTCTTGCCACCATAGAGCGCAATAGAGCCTGGAGTACAGAACTGACTCTCTATGAAGATAACATTACCAAGACGCCAAACAGCGGAAGAGTCAAAATCAATCTTGCCTATGGTTATATTCAGGAAAAAGAGTATACTAAAGCCTCGATTCTCTGTGAACAGGCGGAGCGGCTAAAAGGGGCAAGCAAAAACAAAATTGCCCCCCTTGCACTCAACTGCAAGGGCGCTATTGCCTATAGGAAAGGCCATCCCAAGGAGGCTGTTGAATTTACAAAACAGGCTCTCAGACTGCGTCCTGATTACAACAGGGCCACGGGTGAACTTATAGCATTGCTTATGGAACTTGGCCGAAACGAGGAGGCACTCGCCCGAACCGTCAAACAGTACGCAAGAACGGGTGAAGCTGATCTATTACTTACCCAGGCATCACTGCTTTTACGGCTTAACAGACCATCTGAAGGCCTTAAAATATATCATAAGGCACATCTTCTCCTGCCGTCATCACCGCTTGTGGCCGCCGGACAAGGCAGGGCCTTGAGTATGCTCGGTTATTATCGCCAGGCAGACCGTGTATTATCCATTGCTAAAGCATCCGGTCTGATGGATGTCCTCTTTTTGTGCATTGAAAACAGTTTACTTGAAAATGATTACGCCCGGGCATCGCAGCAGCTGAACCAGTTAATTGCCACCGTCCCCTTAAGCGTTCTCCTGCATACCCTTGGGGAACCGCGGGTCGGGATGTTGCAAATCCCTTTTGATCGGCAACTGATAAAAAATCAACTCCTTGCATTCTTGCAACATGGCAGGGTAACACACTGAAATGGTACAATCTTTACTACCAAAAGCAGACATAAACGATACAAATCATATCGCAGTTATACGTAGGATAGAGCTATTCTTCTTCCTGATGCTTCTTATCTGTTACCATAACTCATTTCTGGCAAGCTTCCATTTTGATGATATCGCAAATATTATCCTCAACACCCCCTTGCATCTGGAGCATCTCACTCTTTCCTCCATCAAACAGACTTTTTTCGCCTATCCTGAGGCGACAGGCAAACTCCTCAGACCCGTAAGCAACTTCACGATAGCCCTTAACTGGTTTTTTGGCCGGGATAATGTTTTGGGTTATCACCTGGTAAATTTTTCTATCCACGTCTGCACAACTCTTTTCCTTTTCCATACCTGCATCCTTATTCTCAACACACCGGTCTTTGCTAACAGATATCGACAAAATGCGCTTCCAATTGCTGCGCTTGCAGCTTTACTCTGGGCCGTCAACCCACTACAGACACAGGCAGTGGTCTATATTGTCCAGAGAATGGCCTCTCTTACTACCCTGTTTTATCTTGCAGCAATCTGGTCTTACCTCAAGGCGCGACTCCTGCCCGTGTCAACCGGCAGGAGAATGATCTACTACTTCTGTACCTGCCTGGCATTTCTTCTGGCTATCGGCTCCAAGGAAAATGCCATACTCTTTCCCTTCTCACTACTGCTGATAGAGATAATCTTTTTTCAAAAAAATATCCGTTGCGATAAAAAAACGTTGTTATATGCCTTTTCAGCGCTCTCGGTTATCGGTATCTTTACCTTGCTTCTTGCCAGTCCGGGATTTTTCTCCCACCTGCTTGCTTCCTATGACAATAGAAATTTTTCCCCCTGGCAACGGCTTCTGACCGAGTCTCGAATCGTTCTTTTTTACCTCAGCCTGATTTTCTATCCCTCTCCCCTGCGGTTGTCCATCACCCATGATATACAACTATCCACCTCTCTGTTTGCACCGATAACAACCATCTTCTCGGTGCTCACCCTGCTGTTGTTCACCGTACTGCCGCTTATCTATCGCCGAAAATATCCGCTGCTCTCCTTTGCCATTCTCTTTTTTCTTTTGAATCATATTGTCGAATCGTCCATCATCCCGCTGGAACTGCTCTTTGAACACCGTAATTACCTGCCGTCACTCTTTCTCTTCCTGCCTCCTGCTGCCGCCTCATACGCCTTACTCGAACGATGTAAAGATACCAGCCGACCTATATACCTGACAACTGTTTCCGGCTTTATAGCTATTATCATCCTCTTTATGCTGGGAACCATTGCCAGAAACAGTGTCTGGCAAACAGAAAGAAGTCTGTGGGCAGATTCCCTGCAGAAGGCGCCCCGTACCGTACGTTCCTATGTAAATCTTGCCCATGTGTATCTCTTTCAGGATAAGAACTATAAAAAGGCCTTTGAACTCAACTTCCTCTCCCTTGATAAATATTCCCCCACCCCCTGGAAAGACAGACTGCGGGCCTACAATAATCTTGGTTACATCATGACACGTGTGGGCAACTATCCAGAAGCATTAACGTTTTACGATAAAGCCCTTGCAGCATCAAAGGCACACCCCGGAAACTCCATGGATCAACATGTACTGTTTGGTAAAATACAAGCCCAACAACTGAGCGGCAAGATTGATACGGCCATCCAGTCCGCCACCAAACTTGTTCAGGACAATCCAGGAACAGGAAGCTATCTGCAACTCCTGGGAGATCTCCTGATACGAACCGGAGATAACGACAGAGCACTCACTGTTCTCCACATGGCACTTGTTTATTCCTCTTCTCAAAGCTTCGAATACCAGATGGCACTGCTTGATCTCTCACTTATATACGGCAGACTTGGAAGCCCGCTGAAAGCTAATTTTTTTACCACTATTGCCGGAAGACTCGGGACACCCGCCATTCCAACCTATCTCTGCATACTTGAAAACAATGTGAGAGCCCACCATGACAAAAAGGCTGACCAGGCGTTGAGAATTTTACTTTCACAACTCACCTGGCCGCATCTTGTTGGCATAATAGAGAAAAGAATTCCGGATCGCCCGATTCTTCCATTAACCGAAAAAATTCTTGAACAATATATGTCTGACTGGCTTACAGACCAACAAAAATCATGATAAAAAATCGTTTCTCGTACAGAATATATATCTATCCCGTGCTTCTGCTGGCTCTTGCCGGAGTGATCGTTTCAGCCTATCTTGCCCTCTCCCATTATCGCAATTACACGGATATTGATTACTCCAGCTTCTGCGCCATTTCCAAAGCCATAAACTGTGACACTGTGTCCCAGAGTCCCTGGTCAATCCTGTTTGGCATTCCCGTTGCGCTTTGGGGTATTGGTGCCTATTTACTGTTTTTTATCTTTACCGTTCCTGCCCTGCAGGAAGACAAAAAACGAAAATATCTGTGGGATCTGTTGTTTATTCTTGCCCTTGGCTATTCTCTTGGTGATATCTATTTTGGCTATGTTTCCACCAAAAAAATTCACGCCTACTGCATCATGTGCCTGCTTACCTATGGTATCAGTTTCAGCCTGGTTTTCTGCACCTGGATTATCAGAAAAAGATTTAACGACCATTCACTTTTTTTCGGTCTCAAAATGAGTTTCTCAACGCTGTTTGATTGCAAACCTGTCCTTATTTCTCTCGGCGTTCTTATTATTCTATTTGGCAATCTCTATTTCATGCTGCCAAAATATTGGATCTTTTCATACCCCGTACCTGCCAAAGAAGTCTCAAGCGGCATAACAGAAGAGGGCAACCCCTGGCTCGGCGCAGAGCAACCAACTTTGACCATTGAAGAATTCACCGATTACCAGTGCTTTCAATGCGGTAAAGTGCATCTTATGTTAAGGCTGCTGGTGAACCACCATCCTAACAAACTCCGAATCATCCACCACCACTATCCGATGGATAGTGCTTTTAACTATGTCCTCGTTAAAAAACCTTTTCATGAAGGCTCCGGCAAACTGGCTATGCTTGCCATTGCTGCGGAAAAACAAGAAAAATTCTGGCAGGCCAATGATGGTTTATACTCCATTGCCAGACAGGAGATAGAAGAATTCACCATCCAGAAATTTGCCAGAAAACTTGGTCTCGACGACAAAAAACTCAAAAAAGACATGTATTCCAGAGAGACGATAAAACTTCTTGAAAGGGATATTCGAAAGGGGCTGAAAAATAGGATTATCGGCACTCCATCCTTTCTTATCAACGGCAAAATGTATAGCGGCAATATTCCGCCTGAAATCCTGGAAATTCTTACCCGGTAAAGCTTGTGGAAAAAAGACATCATACTGCCGTTAACAGCCTTCTCGTTCTAACACTGGCAATACTAGGCGCAGCCATTGTTATCCTCTGTCTGGTTCCCCCCATCAGCCGTGATGCCCTGATCCACCATCTGGCCATTCCCAAGCTATACATTCAACATGGGTCAATATTTGAAATCCCTGACCTGAGCTTCTCATACTATCCCATGAATCTGGATCTTCTGTATATGATCCCGTTATATTTCAAAAACGATATCCTGCCCAAATATATTCATTTCGCTTTTGCACTGCTTACCACACGCCTGATCTACGGATATCTCAAAAATAAACTTTCCCGAACCTATGGTCTGCTTGGCAGTCTTTTCTTTCTCTCCATTCCCATCATAATTAAATTGTCCATCACCGTTTACGTTGACCTGGGACTAGTTTTTTTTTCAACAGCCAGCCTTCTCCTACTATTTCGCTGGACTGAAGAAGAGCATTCCTCCCGCTATCTTATAACCGCCGCAATATGCTGCGGGCTTGCCACAGGAATAAAATATAACAGTCTTATAAGCTTTTTTCTGCTTACCACTTCTACTCCACTTTTATATATCCGCTGCCGGGACAAGAATGCAAACAATCTCACAGCTCTTAAGTATGGTATCTATTTTATCGGCATAGCCCTACTGATTGCTTCGCCATGGTTTATTCGTAATTATCTATGGACAGGCAATCCCCTCTTTCCCCTCTACCAAAATATCTTCAACCCTGAGATAGTCCATTCCGGGCAGGGTATGGGTATTTTTTCTGTCCGCAAAGTTTTTTTTCACGAGTCTCTGTTACAGATTCTTTTGCTGCCTTTTCGTATTTTTTTTGAAGGCTCCGATAACAACCCGCAATATTTTGACGGCAAATTAAACCCCTTTCTACTCCTTCTTCCACTTTTTGCCTTTTTCTCAAAATTGCAGCAGCAGAAAACCAAAATCCAAATAGTTGCTCTAGCTATTTTCAGTATTCTCTTTCTCTTTATTGCCACATTTCAGTCCAGTATGCGAATCCGTTATATTGCGCCTATTATTCCACCCCTGGTCATCCTTTCCATGTTTGGTTTACACAATATAGTTACATTCTTCCACAAATATAAGGACAACCATGCCGGGTCGGCAGTGAACGTAATCATCAGCCTCATTTTCACAGCGATGCTCTTATACAATATCAACTATCTGATCGGACAGTTTCACTACGTGCAGCCGTTTCAGTATATCTTCGGAAAAGTCAACAGGGATACATATATTACCAGGTACCGGCCAGAATACCCGGTCATACAGTTTGCCAACCACCATGTGGACAAAAAGGCCAAAGTTCTCTGCCTGTTTCTTGGCAAACGTGGATATTATATGGATTTCAGCCATAAATTTTATGTGCCCAGCAACAAAAACAGCACGTTTAGTCAACTGGTCACTGGCGTTTCTTCACCGGCGGCCATCCAACAGATCCTGCATAAATCAGGCTACCGATATATACTATTACGCGACAATCTCACCAACTCCTGGTTGGATTCTCTACAACAACAAAAAGAGATAGCTGTTTTTTTCTTTCAACATCACCTTAGTCTCATTTACAGTGCAGGTGGATATTCACTCTTTCAAATCAAACATTAAGATTACCCCTTTATTTATCCCTGTAGCCATTTTCATCTTGCCGTCAATCCAGTCTGTTGTATACTTATAAGAATAGAAAATGAAAAAAGAGGTTTTTTTCACATGACAGAACAGAAAAAGAAAAGGATCAGTCCTCTTCCGGGGCAGTTGCCGGTCAATCAGGAAACTCTTGATATTCTTGTCGCCAACATCATTCCAACGTCAAAATATTTTGAAGCACGTTTTGACCATATGGAAAACCGTGTTGAGCGGATACAAAGCGATCTGATTGATTTCCGCAAAGATGTTGACAGGCGTTTTGATGGTTTCAAAAGTGATGCGGACAAACGGTTTGAACAGGTGGACAAACGGTTTGAACAGATGATTATTTCCATAGACAAACTGACAGACAAACTTGATCACAGGGACGAACGACAACGTAATTTTACCCTGCGCATGTTTACAATATCCATTACAATCTCTATACTTGGTGCCACCGGAGCATTTTTAAAAGCTCTTGCAGTTTTTTAAAAACATAAGTGCCTGAAGCGCAAAACTGGGATTACAATATTTCAGTTGAAAACATCTTTACAATAATCAAAAGTGGAAAATCATGCGCCAGCCACCGGAGACATGATGATTTACTGATTAGCATGCTCGAAAGATTGAGCTGTTACGACTTTCTGACTTTTTTACTCCCAATGCATTAGCCTTGAAACGCAATCCTAACCTGTTAGACAGAATTTATATTGCACTGTATCCACAACCAGAGATTCATTCCGTGACTTCCTTCTCTGGCTGGTAGAGAACAACATGGAAAAACTACAACTTACTTACAAGCAGTATTAGATTACTTGATGAATTTGTGGAAAATATTTAACAATAGAGGGGTTACTGATTTGACAGAATAGTTTTTTATCGCAATTTTTCTACCTGTTTTACCAACTCTCTTTCTTAAATTAGTGTCACAACAAAGAGTTGTAAGGGCATCAACCCAATCTGATGTGTTCATTGCCTCAAAACCAACAAAACCTTTTTCTAATACTTCTTTATTCATTCCAACGGGAGATACCACTACAGGAATTCCTGCTGCCATATATAAGAGCATTTTAAACGAACATTTTCCTTTTTCCCAGTCAGAATTTTTTAAAGGCATGATCCCTATATCCATTTTTTGAACTAATTGAACTTCATTTTCTTTTGACCATTTTTCAAAATGTATGTACTTACTAGACAAACATGAAAAATTCGGTTTAGAATCTGAAACTATAAGTAGCTTTGCATTGTTAAATTTTTTAAAAAATATCTCTAATGATTTTTCAATATAATAAAGATAATCATAATTGCCGGATGTTCCGATCCATCCAATAATAAGATCTTTTCGATTATTGTTTGTATCAATATCTGATTCTGGTTTCCATTTTTCTGTATCAATAGCTGTAGGTACAATCCATGTTGGAACATTACAATCTGAAAAATAATCTGCAATCCAATCGTTTCCACATATCAAACCATCCATGTTGCGAACAATAGCTTTTGCAAATCCTGATGTAATGTTCAGGCGTAACCATATAGCATCATCAATGTCAAATATACGAGGACGTTTACTCAAACATTCCAGAGTAGCAAATGCCGTTAAGAATTCACGTTGAATCCATGTAATATCAGTCTGGTAACTGTTAAATAATGCTGGTACACGCGATACGAGTCTTAGTGCTGCTGCGGTAAGTTGCGGAATAGTCTGAACAGGTAAAGAATAATTATGATACCAATATTTTCCAGATTTGGCTATAAAAGGTATATGTTCAACTACTTGAACGTCAAATTTTTTTAACTCTTCTACATATTGCCGAACACGGAACCTGGCAGAAGGTTCATTTATTCCACCTGTAATGGCGCTTATTTTTATAATGTTATTCAAATGCTACTTTTTCCCTGAAACAATTATATTAACAGAGATAATATTTGGCCAGTCCGATTCAGTAAAATATACAAATATTTTTATAAGCAAACGAACCAATGAGACAATGCCCTTCTTAATTAAAAAAACTGCATTGTATATTCCTATTTCTTCCTGATAACAACATATTTCTATAAATTTTGCATGTGATAACAAGTGTGTTAATGATCTTTCATGAAATGATATGTTATGTGTAATATCAATGTATCTTGATGAGTTACTCAGGGGGTATGCTGAGTTAATAGTTTTTATTATAACTAAGCCATCAGTTTTTAACGCAAAATGTACTAATTTCAATAGATTAACAATAACGTTTAGTTCGAAATGCTCAAGCACATCATTCATCACGATAAAATCATATTTCTGCGGATGACTTTTTAAAAATAACAGAGAATCATCAACATGCCTTATGTCAAGTTCAGGCTGCATCTGCAAAGCAAGTTGAACCTGCGTTTGGGATATATCAATGCCCGTACTATTCTCAAATCCTTCTTTTTTCAAATAAAAAAGGAATTGTCCAAGCCCACAACCAAAATCCAAAATCTTTGCTTTTTTAGGTAGATCTTTTAAAAACCGTTCATAATTCCATTTAAATTTTCTGGCATTGAGTTCGAAAGATTCTATATCAAGCTGTTGACTTTCACTTTGTGAAAACCCTTCTTCATAATAATTGTTATAGAGTTCTTTCATGAATAAATATCTGTGTATTTGAGAGTAAATAAATCAACGACATAGAGGAAGCAATAAGCAAAGAAATCCCTCCTGCAATGATACCCGTCTGATGAATTGTCAGCAAGAGTGTAATAACGTTGACGATAAGAAAAATAATTTGTGCTTTTAAAGTGATCTTGCTTGCATTGACCCCTTTGCTTGCAATATACCATATTTTTAGTTGGACATGAAATTGAATTGCATTAAACAAGCATAGACAGCCAAACAAGGGATATGAGATAGGATATTTGTACAATCGAAGGACAACAATACCAATAATAAGCGAGAAAAAAATGGTAGCTGGATATTGTATCTTGCTCCATTTACTTATCATATTGTGGATGGTATGCTGATCATCTCTGCAAAAGATGGGGAAAATATAAGTCAGCAAAATAGTCATGAATGCGCCCATTATTCCATAGGTCGCAAGGAAATGAGCCTGATAAATACCAACTTCTTCTGAACCAAGGGCCTTATTGATAAAAATGCGGTCAATGCTGAATGTTGCCACTCCAACCAGACCATTTAACAAAAGAACGACACCATGCGAAAGTATATCTTTAGTAAAACCTTTGTTGGTAGTTTGAAAAAGCGCATACACCAAAGTTTTTCCGACAACAAGACCTGAGAGCAAGTAGCCTGCCAGAAAAACAAAAATTACTGCTGGGAGCGTAATATCTGGTTGCATCAACAGGAACGTGATACCAATAAAAAGAACTATTGCACAGATATTCTCTATGGCGATATACATACCCCACTGTTGAAAGCCCTGGATTATTTGTTTGGCAAGCAGCCACCACGCATAAAACAGGGTCATAATAATAGAGAGTTGCATCATACTGCTTGATACATCCAGCCATGTTGATAACGTATTTTGTAGTAGTAAGAGGAGTATGGTGGTTGCTGTTCCGCAAAGCAAAAAAACGAGTAGCAAAGACTTAACTGCCTGAAGTTGTATATTTTTACCCTCTGTTCTCGATGATATTTTAACAAAGGCCAATCCCCATCCATTGACCATCGGCATCGCAAAATAACTCGCAAGCAGAGTAATAAGTGTAATTTGGCCATACATTTCTGGCCCAAGCTTACGACCCATGAGAATTTGTACGCCGACTGATAATATTTTAGCTGCAACCATTCCGGTGCCGAATATCATAAATCTTGCAATTTTCAGTACGACATCGGGTTGCAGTCTTTTCCCGACCAAAATTTGAGTGAAATATTCGATGAATTGAACAATAATAGCGGTCATAGCGAAAGAATTCTAAAATATTTGTTGGCATAGCTCTGCCACGGTACTACAGAAACAGACACTACAGGTTCTAATGTGACACATTTTAAAATCATTTTTTAAAATGTGTTATGCAGATTATGTTACACTTCAGGCCGATTCGGGAACCGTTTATCGCTGTATAACCTTACAGATACATGTTGCTCTCACACGGTTCTTAATCTGGTGAGATTAGAGCAGGAACTGCTGATCTGATGACTGCCAGTCATGTAAGCAGTTTACAATTATGTTGTGTCTGTCCAGCAATGGCCATTTCCCCTAACCCGTGGTTGCTCTTAGAATTTTATCCTTCGGTAAAACGAGCAACGAACCAGCCACGTTTACCTTTAAATTTAAATGGAATATCAAATTGTTCTTCACTTCCACACTACACAACATAGCAAATTATTACCATTGACTTTTTCACATCTTATGTGATACACTTTTTTCACTTAAGATCAATTCGTTACTGGGGATATGGTGGGGAAAAACAGTTTCTGTGCAGCATTTGGCAAAAGTTTCTTTTATTTTTTTATACCCTTCAAAATCGGCAATTTCACTACTCCTATCATTATCAATGACTTTAAGTATTTTTACACGCTAGCCTACGTTAATGTTACGTATTCCAGCAAATCTGTTATGTATAAAATTTAGGCGCTATTCAAATTCAATAACAATCTAACGAAAAACAACTCGCTGCCACCTTAAAGGTCTTAACAACCATGTTTCTTGAAAATACAATTGCTGTTATCATTCCCACTTACAACGAGGAAAATCTTATCGAAAAAGTGATCAGCACTATGCCTGAATATGTTGATTACCTTGTCGTAGTAGATGACATGAGCCAAGACGACACTGCGAATATAGTGAAGCAACTTAGAGACAATAATAAAAAACTTATTTATATTCCCCATAAATATAACCAAGGCGTAGGCGCTGCCATTGCAACAGGATATAAATGGGCACAAGAGAACCACATCGATGTCACTGCCGTAATGGCCGCTGATTTTCAGATGGATCCAGTGGATCTCCCTCGAATTCTCGAACCAGTCTGTAAAAATGAGTGCGACTACACCAAAGGGAATAGATTATTTCGTGGTGAATCCTGGGGCATGATTCCACGTTATAGATATATTGGTAACTCTTTTCTCTCACTATTTACCAAGATCGCCTCAGGCTACTGGCATATCGCTGATTCGCAAAGTGGATATACTGCTATTTCTCTACAAGCTTTACAAACAATTGATCTTGATTCAATCTATCCTCGCTATGGTATGCCAAACGATTTATTGATCAAACTCAATATCGCTAATTTTCGAGTACGCGATATCTCAATACGACCTGTCTATAACGTAGGCGAAGTTTCCGGAATAAAAGTCAAGAAAGTCATTTTTACAATTCCATGGATACTATTCAAAGGATTCTGGCGCAGAATGATAGAAAAATATGTTATACGAGACTTTCACCCTCTCATTTTTTTTTATATTCTCGGTCTATTGTTTTTCATATTAACTCTTATATTAACTGCTCGCGCCTTCTTTTGGCTTGGGCTTGATGGGCGGCTACCTCCAATTAACACCCTCGCAGCAATGTTTTCATTTATGAGTTCGAGTATGTTCACTCTGTTTGCCATGTGGTTTGATATGGAATATAATAAATCACTCAGGTGATTATTAACCACAGAAGAAGACGATCTCTTTTATGGGCCACATCGAACCAAATCTTCAAAATGAGTTATATTTTTGTTGGTATTTAAATGAAATTTGTTACCAGTAAAATAATTACGGCTTCCTTTCCAGGACAATAGTTGCAAACATTGCAATATGTTTCATTATCAACTGAAGAAATGATTCAAATTTTCGTAGAAATGAATATGAAAAACCAGGTGCCAGTGATTTCATGGACAGGCCACCTGATAAGAGGTATACAATCGGCCAGTCTGGATGGATAAGATTGATACCAAGTTCAGGAAATTCAGCAGTGAATTTTCGTCGATCACGTTTAAAGACAATCCACGGTAATGCTAAATTCGCACCAGATAATGGGCCGGTACTTGGGAATGCCCAATTTTCAGTATCGGGAAGGTATGGCTCATGATGCAATTTGTCGTAAATCAGTGCAGACCATGTGGTTATCCACGGTTCTATCATTATAATTCTTCCTCCAGGTTGAACACATCGTACACATTCATGTAGAAATTCTTCTACATCAGGTATATGATGAAAGACATCTATCATTACGATTGAATTGATTGTTGAGGCCCTAAACGGTAGACAGCATGCATCAGCTTGCAGGTGTACTTTTTGATTATTTTGAATTTCTGAGGTAATGATTTCTGGAATAAAATTTTCCAGAAACCCGCCTCCTGAACCAAGCTCCAATATCGCCCCGCCTACCTTGTTAGGCACCAGCGAAGCTATTCTCACACCCCATTCGTTGTAAATTTTTTGCAGAAACGCTTTCTCTTTGATTATTTGTGCATGGATCTCTGTTGTCTTCTGCGAGTCAAGCTCTAAATCTAATGCAAGGGGATGTTTGAGTGGGTTTTGCATGAGCCAGGTTATATAAATTTTAGACGACTTGCTGCAAAGGCAACCATTTTCAGCAATAACCATCCGCTACTCCACCGGCTGATATTAGTTGTTCCGTACCTGCGATTTCGATATCGGATTGGCATGTCGATAATTTTAAGATTCATTTTGGCAGCACCAAAAATAAGATCAAAGTCTCCGAAGGGGTCAAATTCACCAAAGTACTGGCGATTATTTGCTAGAATTTTATAATCTTTTCGCCACATGACTTTTGTTCCGCATAATGTATCTTTGATTTTCTGACTTAAGAGCCAGGAGAATGCAATGCTAAAGAATTTATTTCCTATTACATTAAAAAATCGCATAGCTTCATTTTCCATTGGATAAACAAGGCGGACTCCATTTATAAACTCTCCCTGACCGCTTACAAGAGCTTCGACGAACCGTGTTAAGTCTTCGGGGGCAACTGTCATATCTGCATCAAGGATGAGGATTATATCACCTGTTGCTTTCTGGAAACCAAGTCTCACGGCATCACCCTTACCCGTGCCAGTTTGCTTAAACAGGGAAACATTTGACAAATCACTCTCATGAATAATAGCTTTAATTGTATCATAAGTTTTGTCTGTTGATCCACCTTCAACAAAAATTACTTCTGTTTTATTACCGAGTTGTGGAATCCGACTAAGTAATTCTTCTATGTGCCCTGCTTCATTTCTAGCGGCAATAATAACAGACACACTATAATTGACAGACACACTCTTTTTAGGTATTGGTCGTGAAACTGAAAAATTAGTCAGGGCAAAAACATTAAAAGGGAACAGGTGAATTAAAAAACGGTTAATAAGTGATGTCAATAAAGGAATCGGAAAAGGAAGTCCAAGAAACGATCTCCGGGAAATTTCTTCAAAATCACTCAAAGATAGAAGGGAGCGAATGTCGTCTGGTGATAACCAATTCTGTTCCAGAACTGGTTTAGCCAATTTTAATTTGCGAACAATCGATAAGGGTAAGCGCCAGGCATTGTTGAAATAGTTGATTATGACTTTTGTCTGCTTATGGCAGCAGTGTCCAATATTAAATAATAATTGTTGCACATCCCAAACATCATTAAGTATATCTGATAAAATGATAATGTCATATTTTCCTGAAATATTAACTGTATGGGCATCAGCGCAGATAAACTCCAGATGGGGGTATTTGATTTTTGCCTTTTTTACCATCTCTGGACTGAAATCAACACCAAGACCTTCCTCAGGGTGCAGGCTGTTGAGTAAGTCTCCTGTACCTGAACCGATTTCGAGGATTTTTTGATCGGGTGAAGTAAGGAAGGTAAAGTAATGACAAAGTAATTTCTGATAAAAAGAACTAGCAATACTACCGTTAGAGGCTGCAGTATTGTTCCAGTAAGATATCCGTTTATCGGTGTAGGATTGTTGTGACATAGTTTTAATTAACGTAGTTCTGCTTATTGAGATTCTTTAGAGACACCCATGCAACACCACCTTCTTTCAGGTCGGTTCCGATATGGGTAACCATTATAGCGTATCCTGTGTCATATTTCCATTTTCTAGGCTTACCTATCAAAGTTCCTAATATATGAATATTCTTTTTGTCAAATTGTTTTAATATCGATGGTGGAGTTAATGGGAAAATACACCAACTACGTGTATGAATTGTTCGAGAAATTGGTGGATTGATATTGCCCATAGGCCAGAATTCAAAAGAACGTTGCTGAATCCCCTCATTTGTATTCAAAAAAATTGAATCTCGATCTGTATATTTAATTGCGGTTAAGACAGTAGTGCCATTTATTGTCTCAAAGGATGGGGAAGGCCATTTCCGGTTAATTTGTTCTAATTCAACGGTGGATAATGGTAAGCTTGGCATATTTAATTGAGATGAGACCTGCATTGGAGATATTTTAGCCGGGTCAACTGCAGGTTCAACCATCAACCTTGTGATCCAAGGCAGGCAGACAAATATCATTATTGAGAACGCAAAAGCCGCCAAGACTGGTAAAAAGTTGGTATTACGATGGATAAAACCGGCTTCTCTATTTTCTTTAGTAGGCTGGAATAGCTGCTGAAGACCGAATGCTGCGAGAAAAAAAAGAAAGATGTCACTGGCAATTTTAACTCTATTTCCACCATCGATGCCGACAATTGGTAATGAGATAAATATTCCAAAAAGGTAAAGTAAAATAAAGCTGCCAATATTTGAATGCCTTTTTATGATTGCATGGGAGAGTCCATACAGCAAGAGAACCAGGAATATAAATTGAGGGAGATGAAAATAAGCCAATAGAAGTACGGCTAAAATAAAGAGATAAGAAAGCCAATGAGGTTTTTGTGCTTTTGTGCGTAGAGAGACAAAGAAGAGTAAAGTAAAAAGAGGGTACAGGTATATGTTTGTATTAAACGAACTTGTAATGCGATTTAAATAAAATGAATATGTGTCAAGAATAGAATGCAAGAATAACCATGGGTTATCCATGAATATCTCCAGACAACGTTTATAGATAATAGTGTTTAGTTTGAGCGGGTCAGTATTTGCGTGTAAAAATTTGGCTATAACGGGATCAAGTGATGCCGCTCGCCAATTAAGGGAATGACTTACTAATCCATAAAGCGTTTGAGGGTAATTTGACGCTGTTCCCGGAGTGCTGAATACGCTCGTAACAATGTAATTGATCAAAAAACCCGCTATGATAGCGAAAATATAGACGAGGAAGTAACGCAATTTGATGTAGGTCTTCGTAGGGCCCAAAAAAGCGAGCAAAGGCAGTGTCAGCAGACAACCAATCGCCCATGGTCGTGTAAAAAATGCGAGCGACATGAGGAACAAACCGACGCTATAACAGTTGCTGCATCTTTGCTGAACGCCTTTCCATAAGCAACCAAAAGAGACAATAAGCAATATTGCGCCCAGATTTTCAGTAAGAAATAATGACTGTGTAATAGGCAACCATAAGGTGATACACGCAAAAAAAAAGCCAACTGATATTTTTTCTTTTATGTCTCTTAGAAGGAGAAAGCAAGAAAAAATTGCTATAGAAAAGAGGATACTTTGAGTAAAAATTGCGGCATTATATGTACCGTTTGTGCAAAAGAATATTAGAGAGAGGAATGCAGGGTAGATAGCCCGCCTTGATGGAAATTCAGCCATCAGTTTTCCATCAAGAATATTTTCAGCCCCTGTAACCCAACTGACACCATCTGCCCATGGAATATTCGTAATGCTTGTGTAATCCACGGCTAAAGTGTTCGGTATGGTCGTGGATATACGATATAGGACTATAATCGTGAATAAAATGATTAAAAAGAATATTTTTTTTGATAAAAGATCTGTTTTTGGCATATTAAGGGTGTTGAAAAGAACAAAGGATTTAACAATAAAAACATATCATTAAACATGAAAAGCCTCTATAATGTGAGGA
>Ga0256845_1001814_pt1 | contig 16568 bp, 23 predicted proteins | sample RiftiametaG_FD_189101 | JGI IMG/M metagenome (GOLD analysis project Ga0256845, IMG submission 189101) | Tube worm associated microbial communities from hydrothermal vent at the East Pacific Rise, Pacific Ocean - Riftia | ecosystem: Host-associated > Annelida > Integument > Unclassified ...
GTTACTGAATGGAGCTCATTTGTGTATTATACTGAAATAGGTTGACCTTTTTAAGGTTGATTTTTTATTTTTCAAAGTAGCCAAAAGTTATTTCCGAAGATTTTTTCAAGGCCTTTTAATAGGCCAAAAAATATTCAGAATAACTTTCTAACGTGCTACTTGATTTTACAATACGTTAGAATGCTAATTTACTAAATTAATAATGGTTTTAAGTGCTTTTTATCTCTTTTGTAGGATTTGTATGGAACAGTTGGGTTTAAGTGTACTTGATACGGTTTTTTAAGATTTAAACTTAAGTGAGGTCTTAAGTTATTGTAAATATGGACTGCTTGTTTAACCATTTTGTCTGCCAATTTTAAATTTTTAATGGTTTGTTTTAAGCCATATTCATATTTTAAAGTTCTGTTAATTCGTTCAGCGATAGCGTTTTCATATGGGTCGTATTGTTCGGTCATACTCATTGTTAGATTATTTGTTTCTGCAAAGGTTACGTATTCTTTAGAGCAATATTGGAAACCTCTATCGGAATGATGTATTAGATTTTCATTTGGATATTTACGATTTTTAATAGCCATTTTAAGAGCCGCTACACAAAGTGATGCTTTCATATGATTGTCTATTTTATACCCCATAATCTGTTTAGAATAAGCATCTGTAACTATGGCAAGGTAATTATGACCATTGTCTGTTTTAATGTAAGTAATATCTGCTACCCAAAGTTGTTCTGGTCTTGTTGGTACTTTGTTAGTTGTTAGGTTTTTATACTTGTAAAAACGGTGATTGGAATTGGTTGTTGTGTGGTAGTTTCGGTGCTTAGGGACTAATAAATTATTTGCTCGTAAGAAAGCAAAAAACTTATCTCTTCCTATTTTAATATTTAATGCTTTCATTTGTATTTTAAGTTCTGAATGTAATTTAATTCCACCTGTTTTTTGCCCTATTTTTTTACGTAGGTCTTTAACAAGTTTAATTAAATGTTCTTCTTGTGATTGGTTATTTTTATAGGATTTAAGCCTTTTATAGTAGGCTTGTTTACTTATCCCAAAACATTGAAAAATCCATTTTACTTTAAACGGTCTTTCTTCTTTTTCTCTATTTCTTTGGCTAATGTTTTGGGCAAGGACTTTTTTGATAAATTCACGCCTGTTATAAGTTCCATATCGGCAATAATATCTTGCTGAAAATCTTTAACAAACTCCAGTTCTTCAATGCGTTCCTTTAGTTTTTTAATCTCATCGTTTTTACTCATTCCTTTTTTATTTTGTTCAAAGGTAGCATATTTTTTAATCCAGTAGTTTATTGAGGATCTTGAAATATCATATTTCTTTGAAGCATAATTTACAGAGATTTGACCATTTTTGATTTGGTCAATGACCAATAATTTGTGCTCAAAAGTATGTTTTTGATACTTAATTTTTGAACAGGTACTAATTTGTGTTTTCATAAGTGACTAATTTAATTGTTTAATTTTTAGTCAACCTATTTCAGGGATTGGCGCTACATTCAAGGTTCGCTTAACGGTTTGTATATGGCTCGTAGCGTGTTAATTATAAAATTATTTTCGGTTAAGCACGAGCCGAATTTTTAAATTTTTCTTATTATCTTTTTTTATCAATAAGCCAAATTTAAAAATTTGGCGGACTTGCAAATAAGCCTTAACTTTGATTAAACAACTAATTAGCTATGAGCTATATACGTTGTTGGTAATAGTTATTTTATTGTTCAGATTTCAATTTGTCATAAAATTCATTTCTTTTGTTTAAATCCGAATCTTGTAAAGTATTCTTTTTTTCTTTTTTCATATTTTCATATTCTGATTTATACATTCTTGCTCGTCCACCATCTTCATCTCGAACACAAATTAATTCATCATCATTTAGATTATCATCTTTAGGGTTTTTATTTGAAAACCATTTTTTTGCAAAATAATATGAAACCCAGATTGTAAGAAATTGAAAAGCCATTAAGCCAAATGTATAAACTTGCAGAATGGTAAAAAGTGAAATAAGAATAACAGCTGTATTTCTTGATTTTCGACCAAACATAGCAGCAATTTGAATTGCTATGAAAATTCCTGTTTGGTATAATATAATTCCCATAATTATTTATTTAAAAAATTTTTTCTTTTCTGTATGTCAGAGTCAATTCCATTATATTCAATATATAAATCAGTTAGTTTTTTAGCTTCTGCAAAATCTGATTTGTCGACCCAATAATCAATTCTTTCTAACATATCATTTTTGTTTTTAACATTCAACTCTTTATTAAAAATTCTTTTTTCATTTTGTGTCAGGTCAGAATCTTTAGACTTTCCTTTAAATAGTTTTTTAGCTCCAAAAAAAATCAATATTGCTATTGCAGTGAAGAATCCAGTTACCCAAGGAGGTGATTCAGCTAAAATCATATGGTTTTAATTTTTAATTATTATTTTTTTGATGAAGATAGTCCGCTTTTTAAGAGTAAAATTCCAATTATTAGAACTATGACTGGAACAACTAAAGTTGTCAATCCTCTGCCGCTATCTAAAAGTTTTGGAATTGATACTAATGGTCCAATTAAAAGAATTATTCCTAAAATTATTTTTACTGCTTTCATATTTGTTGTTTTTAATTATTGCCAACTTTGTAAGTAATAGTTTTCATACATTTCTTGATTATAAAAATTAATTCTTTTTCTGTCATTCAATCTTTATAAAACTCCTTTCGTTATATAAAAACCCTGTAGTTAAACCTCTCGTTCCGTATGGAAAAAATATTTTATTACCTTTTACTTCAGTAAAATTTCCAATATTGAAATAGCCTATTTCATCAAAATCACTGATTTTTTTCCAATTTTCTTCTCTATCAGCGTCACCAATATTTGCAGGCTCGTAATATTGATAGATTGAACAATTTAAATATTCTCCTTTTACCCCAAAAGCAACTATTATTTCTGCTATACCATCATTATTAAAGTCGTGTTCGCCAATTTGAAGGAAACAATTATTTACATATTTTCCATACTCTTCATTAATGAGATAAGAGTCAAATGTGCAAATTGGCACATTAAAATAATTCGTTCCATTGATTTTCGGTCTAATTGTTATTGCTGTTTGACTTTCATATTTAATTCTAAACTCTGGCTTTATTAAAGATTTAATATGTTTCGGTTTATAAGTCTCAATATGTGTATAACCATCAAAGATTGACTCTTTGAATAAAATAGAATTTTTCAGTCCAAAAATTAATGTATCTTTTTCTGTCTGCCCATAAACGTTCTGTGAGCAATAAAATGCTAACATTATTATTATTATTATGATTTGTTGCGTTAAGTTCTTGAATCTAGGTGTCATTTTTTTAATTATTGCCAACTACTAAGAATATGAACTGTTTTAATGATTAATATTAGAAGTTAAGCGAAGTTAGATTAAAAAAATGACAAAGTCAAGTTTTTTAAAAGGTTATTTTAAAACCTACATTTCTACATTAACAAAAAATTAAAGCACAGTTCACTAAAATATTGTTAATTTGCAATCTCAGGGAGGCAGCCAAATTAATACTTCTTTCTGTTGGCAGAAGAAACACCTTTAGTTTGGATATCTTTAAAATATTTTAAATAATGAAAAAAATAATATATATATCCGCAATATTAGCATTAACCATTGCAAGTTGCGCTAAAAGAGGGCAACCTTCTGGTGGAGTAAAAGATACGGAAGCGCCAAAATTATTAAAAGCATCTCCCGTAAATTACAGTACGCATTTTTCAGGGACCGAAATCCGTTTTAACTTTAATGAATATGTAAAACTAAAAGATATTCATAAGCAGCTTATTATTTCGCCGCCATTAAAATTTAAACCTACCATTACACCACAAACAGGAGCCAGTAAGTTTATAAAAATTAAAATTTTAGATACCCTCCAACCCAACACCACCTATTCCTTTAATTTTGGGAATAGTATTGTTGATAATAATGAAGAAAATCCTTTTCCGTATTTCAAATACATTTTTTCTACAGGTAACCAAATAGATTCTTTACAATTAAGCGGCAGTGTTAAAGATGCATTGTATCAAAAAACAGACGAATTTGTATCGGTATTATTATATGAAGTAGATTCAACTTATACGGATTCTATCATCTATAAAAAACAACCACGTTACATAACCAATACGCTAGACAGTGCTACAACTTTTCAATTTGAAAACCTAAAAGCAGGTAAATATGTACTCATTGCTTTAAAAAAAGAGGGTTCCAATTATAAATTTAACCAAAAAACAGATAAAATAGGCTTTGTAAAAGAGGAAATCACATTGCCTACAAATAAAAAGTATGAGTTAAAATTGTTTAATGAAACCATAACGTATAGGGCATTAAAACCAAAACACGAACGTAAAACCCGTATTAAATTCCGTTATGAAGGTGCGTATAGTGAGGCTATTCATATAAAATTAACCACGCAAAACCTACCTAAAAACTTCCAAACTATAATTACCAAAAACATTGAAAATGACACCTTAAACTATTGGTTCAAACCCGCGGTTGAGTTAGATTCACTAAACTTTGTAGTTACACATAAAAAAGTGGTTGATTCTTTTAGAGTAAAAATGCGTAAAAAAGTAAAAGCCGATTCATTATTCTTTAAAAAATCAAAGCAAACAATGAGTTTTGATACCAATTTTGGTATTGTACCCAATACACCCATTGTGAAAATTGATGATAGTAAAATAAAAATTATTAATAAAGATTCCGTACCCGTAAAATTTACAACAACCATTGATAAATTAACCCAGTTAATTGCTTTTCATTTTGAGAAAAAAGAAAAAGAAAAATATCAAATAAAAATATTTCCAAATGCATTTATTGACTTTTACAACAATACCAATGATACATTGACTTATAATGCCTCATTACAGTCGTTTTCTAAATTTGGGAACATGAGAGTAACCATAAGTAACCTGCCCAAACACGCTATTATTGTACAGTTGATTACTAATAAAGGTGATGTAAAATATGAACAATTTGCTAAAGGAGAAACTGTTTTTGACTTTAATAATATTACACCATCTATCTATAATTTACGAGTAATTTATGATGTAAATGCCAATCAAAAATATGATACAGGTAACTATTTACAAAAAACACAACCTGAGCGTGTAAGTTACTACCCAGATCCTATTGAAATACGTGCCAATTGGGATATTGATCAACAATTTAAACTTCAATAGTCTATTTTTTTATGTAGTTTTATACCCTATGAAAAACGGAATCATATTTTTATTTTTAATAAGCAGTATAGGATGTTTTTCTCAAAAACAAAAGAGAAAAATAGACACTACTTATGCGTATCAAACCACCCAACTTCAAAAAATAGAAGTACTGGAAACGCAAACCTTACAAACGGATAAATTTTATATAAACTCCACCTCAAACGCATTAATAAAAGGAGGTAAAAATAGAGTTGTATTACCAGTACATCTTCCTGAAAATACACAGGAATGGTATTATCGTTTTACCGCTTCAAGAAATGAAGTAGAAGTGCAAAATACACTAAACACCTTTGATTTAGCAGGCGAGTTAACTACCTATATTAAAACTAAAAACCCATTACAAAAAGCAGTAAATAATTTAACAACACCTCCAGGAGCTAATATTTGTGATGTATATGTTTTTAATGAAGCAAATGCTAAACTTTTTAAAGAAAAAGAAGTGTTTGATTATGTGTTAAGTGCATCACGTGAAAATTATAAATCAGGGGTGGTAGCGGTAAAAGAAAAAATAAATACACTACTATTTATAGGTTTACGAAATACCGATAATTTACACGGTATTCATGTAGCTATTGAAATTGTAGCCGTTGTAAAAACAACTCAACAAATAGAAGAAACCATTAGAATACCCGTTTATACAAGTTATTTGGAATAAAAAAGTATCCACAATGAAAAAAGATATTGAAATACCAGAAGTTAAAGATGTTTATGTTGCCGTAGTGCAGGAATATAATGATGATTTTAAATGTAACGATTGGAACGCGTATTTAATAAATGATAAAGACGTAGCTATTGAAATGGTTCTCATTTTATCAGGTGGCTATACTGCCGATAAAATAACGTCTAATATGCGTAAAAAAATTGAAATTTTACCCCCAAAATCATACGCTAAAATAGAGTATATGACGGAAGAGGTTTTAGCAATAAACAACCAGTTTCAGGTTACTTTTTTTGAAAACAATAAAATGTTTGACAAAATGTATACCTTTCGTAAAAACACCATTAATGTAAAGGCTTTACAAAATATACCTTTAATGGATTGTAAAGGAGTTTTGGTAAAATAATAACGTGATGCAAAAAGCAATACTTCGTAAAATATACAAACAAAAACGCAATACACTTACTATTGATGAGGTAGAAAACTGGAGTTTGCAAATAGCCAATCAGCTATTAAAATTACCAATTTGGAGTAAAACCTACTATCATTTATTTTTGAGTATTACCGAAAATAAGGAAGTACAAACGGAATATATACTACACATATTACATGCTAAAGATAAAGAAATAGTAGTTTCTAAATGCAATATGAAAACCGTTACCATGGTTAATTACTTACTAACGGACAATACTAAACTGGTAAAAAGCAACTACAATATACCTGAACCTGTTGATGGTATTGAAGTGCCTGAAAATAAATTAGAGGTTGTTTTTGTACCACTTTTAGCTTTTGATACAAAAGGAAATCGTGTAGGTTACGGAGCAGGTTTTTATGATAATATGCTTGCAAAATGCAAACCCAATTGTATAAAAGTAGGACTTTCTTTTTTTAACGCTGAAAAAAATTTAATTGAAGGTGTTTTTGAAGGTGATATCCCTTTAGATTATTGTGTAACACCTACTCAAATATACACCTTTTGCTAAAAACAGATCCATTAGAGTACGTTTTAGAAATTTAAAAAAGAGTTACTAATTATTTTGCTTACGTAACAGGGTAATTAATTCATCTTTTTCCTGCAAACGCAATTCATACTGCTCAATTAATTTTTCTGAGAGTTGATTTATAACATAAGCATTATTTGAATTCCCACCTTGTTGATTTTGATTAATTACAATGCTATCTTGCTTTAATAATTCTTCTGGTTGAATTTCAAAAACAGCACATAAAGGTTGTATGTAACTTGACCAAGAAGCACTTTCGCCAGTTTCCATACGGGCGTAAGTAGATTGTGATACGTGTAAATAATCTGCTACTTGCTCTTGGCTCATGCCTTTTTGTTTGCGTAAACTTCTTATTTTATTACCTACAATGGTATTCATAAACTCTTTGTTTTTTAGTTGAAACAAAGTTACATTTTTTAACTTCATAAAACAACTTCATTTAAAATTATTGCAACTCGCTTAAAAACAAATCTTTATGAAGTTTATTGAAATTTAGGGTAGTAATACCCATTTATTGCATAAGCACTTCTTGGTATTTGTTGCTATTTTTGAACAGTATTAACAATTAAAATTATATTTTTATGAAAAATTTAGATTTAAATCAAATGGAAAACCTTCAAGGAGGGTTAAAAGAGGGCTGCTCGGCAGAAGAAAAGAAGGCATTACTTCTAGGTGCAGCGATTGGAGGAGCTATATTTTTTGGATGGGGAGCTCTTCTGACAACTTTTGCAGCAGTACTTTACAATGGTTTTAATTGTGAAAATGAGATATAACATATTTAATTATAAATAAGATGAATACATTAAATTTAAATCAATTAGAAATTATTAGCGGTGGTACTGCCGCAGATTCATTTTGTGCTGGATTTGGAGCAGTAGCAGCGGTATATGCTGTAGGGGTCTATGCTAATTTATGGAATCCTATTGGATGGGGAGCTGGACTAGCTGGGGCAATTATTGGAGCAGGTTGTGCTGTAAATGCTTTGTAAATTAAAAAATGTAATAATTATGTTTAGAAAAATATTAGGGGTTGTTTTATCAATTATCATATTATGTATAATATTGATTCCAATGTTTACAGATTTAAAAATAAATAAATAAATGGATTACAGCTCTCGCTTTTTTTATTTTAGCATTTTTAATTTATTACTCAAGTTTAAAAAAAAAATAGGCATATTCATAAGAGAGGGGGATTTTAACTCCCCCTTACTTTATTCGTAATTAATGAATAAAAAATCACACTTCTCCTGTTTAATAGTAGCAACTTTTTTATTAGGATATTTTCCAAAGAAATTCTACAAACCGAGCAACTCTATTATAACTCTTTAGTAGAGCAACTCACACAAGAGCAAATAACAAACACTTTAAATTTTCAAGAAAAATGGGCATGGGTAGCGTATGTTATTATGCCTTTATTACTATTACTTAAAATTAGTGTTATTGCTGCGGTATTAGATGTAGGGTGTTTCTTTTTTGGGAAGGACATTACATACAAAAAACTATTTACCATAGTTACCCAAGCAGAGTTTGTGTTTTTATTGGTTATTGTAGTAAAAACGGCTTGGTTTTTTACCTTTAAAACAGACTATACCTTGCAGGAAGTACAATATTTTTATCCACTCGCAGCCATTAACACGGTTAATTATGAAAATTTACAAACTTGGTTTGTGTACCCCATGCAAGTGGTTAACGCTTTTGAGTTATTATACTGGTTAGTACTAGCCTATTTATTAGGTAAAGCGTTGCAAATTGGTACTGAAAAAAGTTTTACTATTGTTGCCAGTAGTTATGGTGTTGGCTTGCTTATTTGGGTAGTTGGCATTATGTTTTTAACCTTAAATATGTCATAAAATAGTATGAAAAAAACAGTTAAAATAGGCATTGTTATAGCTATACTATCACTTTTAGGGTATTTGGTTACGCAAGTATTCACTAAAATGCAATACAAAAAAGAGGTGGCTATACAACTACAAACCCTACCCCAATTTAATTTTACTACTTTAAAGGGTAAAATTTTTACGCAAGACAACTTAAAACCCAATACAGCTACCGTTTTTATTTACTTTAATAGCGAGTGTGATTATTGTCAACATGAAGCACAAAGTATTTACAAAAATTTAGAAGCATTTAAAAACGCACAACTTATTTTTGTAAGTGAACAACCCAAAGAAAAAATAGCTGAATTTGCCAATACCTATAAACTAAACAATCAACCCAATATTACCTTTTTACATGATGCTACTTACACGTTTGCTCATCGCTTTGATGCTACATCTATTCCGTACACTTTAATATACAACAAAACCCAACAATTGGTTAAAAAACAAAAAGGGCAACTGCTTGCTAAAACAATAGTAAAAGCATTGCAATAAAAAGTAAATATTTAAAAAAGCCCTTTGTATAACACCAACAAACAGTTAAGCCTATACTTACTGCATGACTATTTATGAAAAAAACTATAATCCCTAAATTAACCACCAAGCAATTACAAAAAAATATTGTGTTGCAACATGACCAAAGTGATTGCGGTGTAGCGTGCTTATTATCCATTATAAAATATTATGAAGGTGCTAATACGCTAGAAAAATTACGCGAATTAAGTGGTACAACCAAACAAGGAACAACACTTTTAGGATTATACCAAGCTGCAAACCAATTGGGTTTTACCGCAAACGGCTGTGAAGCTGATATACAAGCAGTAATAGACCATAAAGAACCACTTATTTTACACGTAGTTATTGAGGAACGCCTACAACATTACTTAGTATGCTATGGTTATGAAAATAACAAATTTATTGTGGGTGACCCCGCAAAAGGTATTGTATATTATACACAAGAAGAATTGGAAAAGGTTTGGCAATCTAAAACCTGTTTAACCTTAACCCCAAATGAAAATTTTAAAATAGAAACCGAACAGAAAGCCAATAAAAAGGAATGGTTTTTAAACATTTTAAAAGAAGATTATAAACTGCTTATTTTTAGTGCCGCTTTAGGGTTAATTATTGCTATTTTAGGAATGGCAATGGCCATCTTTTCTCAAAAATTAATTGATGATATTTTACCTTCAAAAGATTTTACTAAACTAATAACAGGCATTGCTTTAGTAACCTTTTTACTATTGGTAAAAGTGTTTTTTACCGCATTACGTAATTATTTTTTATTACAACAAAGCAAAGATTTTAATAATCGGATAATTGATAGTTTTTACACCGCATTATTACACTTACCCAAACCTTTTTTTGATACTCGAAAAATAGGTGAGTTAGTAGCTCGTTTAAATGATACGCAACGTGTACAACGGGTAATATCACTACTTGCTAGTGGTGTTATTATAAATGCATTAGTAACTATCGTTTCGTTAGCTTTTTTATTTTATTACTCATGGCAAACAGGCGTGATTGCCTTAATAAGTTTACCTTTCTATTTCTTTTTAATTTATAGTTTTAACAAGCGTATTATAACAGCTCAAAAAGAAGTGATGCAAGGGTATGCTTTTAGTGAAAGTAATTATATAACTTCAATGCAAGGTATTGCAACCATTAAAAACAATAATAGGCAAACTGTTTTTCAAAAAGCAAACCAATTAATTTATGGTAATTACCAAGAAAAAACATTTCAATTAGGTAAAATAAACATTCGTTTGTCTGTATTTTCGGGAGTTTTTAGTGTACTTTTTTTAATTGGCATTTTAGGGTATACCGCTACACAAGTGTATTATGATACTATGCAATTGGGTGAATTAATGGCCATATTGGGTATTGCAGGCTCTTTATTACCCGCTGTTGCTAGTTTAGCATTAATAAGCATACCTATTAATGAAGCTAAAATAGCCTTTAATAGAATGTATGAATTTGCAGCTATAGAAAAAGAAAAACAAGGAAATATCGAAATTGATAAATTTGAAAGCTTGTCTATTCAAAATTTATCCTTTCGTTTTGCAGGAAGAAGTCAGCTGCTAAAAAACATTAACCTTTCAATACAAAAAAATGAATGTATTGCCATTATTGGAGAAAGTGGTTGTGGAAAAAGTACTTTAGGACAGGTTTTGCAAAAATTTTATACTTTTGAAAGTGGTAAAATAATACTTAATGATAAAATACCACTAACGGATGTAAATACTGAAAGTTGGCGAAATATATTAGGAGTTGTACCGCAAGAAATAACGGTATTTAATGGTAATATTATTGATAATATTTTATTAGGCAAACAGGATAATCTAGAAAATGTGGTAAATTTTTGCAAGCATTTTGGTTTTGAAAGTTTTATAGCAACTTTACCACAAGGGTATGCTACGCTATTAGGAGAGGAAGGTATTAATTTATCTGGAGGACAAAAACAAGTATTGGCTTTAATGCGTGCATTGTATAAAAAATCACAAGTATTATTGTTAGATGAATTTACGTCTGCTATGGATAGAAAAACAGAGCAATTTGTAATTCAATTATTGAGTAACTTAAAATCACAAATAAGTATTATTTTTATATCACACCGTTTACACTCCTTAAAGCACATTGCGGATAGCATTTACATTATAGAAAATGGAAATTCAGATGTTTCTGGTAATCATAAAAAATTACTACAAACTACTAATTTTTATAGTGATTATTGGAGAGATTTAACAGTAATTGCATAGTACTGTAAACAAAGATAAAGTGTAAACTTAAGAAGTATATTCATTTTAAATCCTTAAAAAAATCACCCTCCAATATTAATCATACTTCTATTTTTAGAGTGTAGTTTGGGTTCTTGTAGTTTTTTTAAAGTATCCATCCCTCCCCTTATTTTAAACTTTCCTTGTATGGCTTTTTGTATAAGCGTTTCAATATCGTTTCCTTTACGGTAAACAGTTAATAAATCTTGTTCAGTAGCTGAAAACAAGCAGTTTTTAAGTTGCCCATCTGCTGTTAACCGTAAACGGTTACAGCTATCACAAAAGGGGTTGGTTACTGAGCTAATAATAGCAAAACTACCCTTATAACCTTCTATTTTGTAGTTTTTTGAGGTATCATGAGCAGCGTCTTGTAAACGAATTACATTTTTAGCATTAAAATGATTGTTTGTAATCGCTATAACTTCATCATAGCTAACCATTTTTTTAATATCCCATTTATTCCCGTCAAAAGGCATGAATTCAATAAATCTGATATTGATATTTAATTTTTTTGTCAATTCAATAAAATCAATTATTTCATCATCATTAAAATCTTTAATCAATACGGCATTTAATTTTACAACAAACCCCTCATGCACTAATTGTATGATGTTTTGATATACTTTTTCAAAATAGTTTCTTCGTGTAATTTCTTCAAATTTAGCTGCTTTTAGGCTGTCTAAACTCACATTAATCTGTTTAATATTTAAGCGTTTAAAGGTGTCGATGAATTTATTAACAATAATAGCGTTAGTAGTAATACCAATTTCTACAGGTAGGGTTGCTAATTTTTCTAAAATAGCAGTAAAATCTTTACGCACTAAAGGTTCTCCACCTGTTAGTCTAATTTTTTTAACCCCATTATTTACAAATATTTTAGCAATATGATAAATCTCATCTGCAGTCATAATATTTGATTTTGGCGAAAGAGTAGCTCCGTTTCAGGCATACAGTAGGTACAACGTAAATTACAACGTTCCGTAAGTGAGATGCGTAAATAGGAATGTTTACGGGAAAAAGTATCGGTTAATATGTTTGTTTTTGTTGTCATTAAATCGCGGGGCGATAGCCTATATTAGGTTATTTGTATTCTTTTTATGATGTCTGATTGAGTGTTGATGATCCCTCAATTTTTACATTTCATTAGTCCTCTTCCAAGATTTCGGAAACACTTGAACGGATAGATTAATCGTGTCTTAATCCTTTTAAAATTCCGAAAACATGTAATACCGCAGGAAATATGGCATCCATACTTTCTTTTGCGCCATTTGTACTCCCAGGTAGTGCTAAAACTAAGGTGTCTTTTAAAGTTCCTGCCACACTACGAGATAGCATTGAGTACGGAGTGCGTTCTTGTCCGTGTGCTCTAATTGCTTCTTCTATTCCTGGAATATTTCTATCTAAAATAGGTAGTAACGCTTCGGGAGTAACATCTCGTTTTGATAAACCTGTTCCGCCAGTATAAATTACTAAATCAATCCCTTCTTTTTGATAGTGTATTGCTTTGTTTTGGATGTCATCTTTTTCATCAGGAATAATAATGTAATCACTAATAATAACATCACATTCTTCTAATTTTTTAATAATAGCTTTACCCGCTTTATCCTCTTTTTGTCCTGCCGAAATAGTATCAGAACATACAATTACTGCTGCAGTAATATTTTTTCTAAATTTATTTTTAAAGTCTGATTTACCACCTTTTTTATTCAATAATTTTATTTGATGTATTTCAATACCCTTATCAATAGGTTTTAGCATATCGTACATATTTAAGGCAACAATACTGGCTCCGTGCATTGCCTCAACCTCAACACCCGTTTTATAAATGGTTTTTATGGTGCATAAAACGGTAATTTCTAAGCCGTTTATTTCATAATCAATACCTGTATATTCAATTGGTAATGGATGGCAGTCAGGTAATAATTCAGGCGTTTTTTTAACTCCTAATAATCCTGCTGCTTTACTCATGGCAAAAACATCTCCTTTAGGTACGGTTTTATTAATGATGACTTCAATAGTTTCTGGTTTACTAACCTTTACAATTGCTTGTGCGGTTGCAACTCTTAATGTACTTGTTTTATGTGTAATATCTACCATAGTAGTGTTTATTTATTGTTAATTCGTTGATTTGTATAAGTGTCTTTTTTTTTGTTAATCCGTTGATTTGTTTAACCACCTAATTGTGATTTTCGTAAAGCGTTTAATTTATTGGAAATCTTTTCAATTTCGGGCCTAATGTTTGGGTAATCTTCTTCTTTTAAAAAGTTTAATTCTTTAGAATCTACCCAAACATTCAACTTTTCAAATGAAAATAAATATGACATTTTATTACTTTTTTATGCGATTAAACAAATTAACAATTAAACGAAATACATTATTGGTTTACTTTCCATTGATGGCTTTCATCTTCAAAAACCTCTTTACCAAAAATAGCAACATCACTTTTAATTTCTTCAACTAAGTATTCAATAGCGTTAAAGCAATCTTTCCTCCTTGGGGAAGAAACAAATACAAACAGGCAAATTTCACCTGCTTTTACCGTACCTAAACTGTGGTAAATGTGCATGCAAGTTAGGTTGTATTTTTCAAAGGTTGCCTCTCTAATGTCGTGCATTTTTGCATTTGCCATTTCCTCATAAGCGGTATATTCAATAGCAGATACGGTTTTACCATCTATTTCATCCGCACGTACTTGTCCTAAAAATATTTGATGGGCACCAATGGTAGTTTTAGTTTGGTGTTTTGCAATGGCATTACCAATAAACTCTGAAGTGATTGCCCCTTCTCTAAATACGTTTTTTATGCAGTTGTGCTTTTTCATTTGTATAATATTTTTTAATTGCTAAAGCGCCTTCTTTAAGGCTATAGCAGTTGTTTATTTGATGTTTTTTTAATATTTCAATTGCCTTTTTACTTCTTATCCCTGATTGGCAAAACAGAATAATATTTTTATTTTTATTTAATTCTGAAATTCGATTTTCAAGTTCACTCATCGGGATTTGGAGGTGTGAAATTTGGTCTATTTCAGGTGTTTTAGAAGGTTCTCTAATATCAATAAAAAGTGTATTATTTAAGTTTAAAGCCTCTAAAAAGGTAATATTTTTTTCTTCAACCCCACAAATAAAATGTTCCATTTTCTGATTACTAAAAACATCTTTTTTTGCTAAAACGTTATTAATAATACTTTCGTTTTTAGTTAATTTTAGGGTGTGTGATTGCGTGGTAAGTGCATTATAACAGTGTAATTTCCCAGACAATACAGCGCCAATTTCTAAAATAATTTTTAATACTTCATTGGCTTGTAGCGTTCCTATAATCCCTGGTAATACGCCTAAAACACCAACTTCAGAACAATTTGGTGTGCTTCCTTTTTTTGGAGGAGTTGGAAATAAGCAACGGTAACTAGGTCCGTTTTTGTAATTAAACACCGCAACTTGCCCTTCAAATTTATAAATGGCACCATAAACCAATGGTGTATTTGTAATTACAGAAGCATCGTTTATTAAATAACGTGTAGCAAAATTATCAGTACCATCAACCACTATATCATATTGCTCAAAAAGGGAAATGGCGTTTTTGTGCGTCAATGGTTCAGGATATGTATTTATTGTAATAAGCGGATTGATGTCCGTTAATCTTTCTTTTGCAGCAAGCGCTTTATTTTTTCCTAATGTTGTGGTGCCAAACAATATTTGACGCTGTAAATTAGACTCCTCAACTACATCAAAATCTACAATGCCAATTGTACCTACTCCTGCAGCAGTAAGATATTGTAAAATAGGGCAACCTAAACCCCCAGCACCAATTACAATAACTTTAGCATTAGTGAGTTTTTCTTGTCCTTTTTGGCCAATTTCGGGTAAAATAGTATGTCTGCTGTATCTATTCATATTTTTATCCTCCTGAAAATGGTGGTAATAATGCTATTTCACCTTCAGAAACAATACTTTTTGGGGTTACTATTTTTTGATTTTGGGCTACTTGAAATTCTTTTCCTTTTAACTGCGGATATTTACTGCACAGGTCAGTTATTAACTCAGAAATGGTTTGTTTTTTAAAAACGAATGTTTCTTCATTACATTGAGTTACTTCTGCAAGTATTCCGAAATATTTAATGTTCAATTCCATGTTTTAAATCTTCAGGTGTGTTTATATTTTTTGCAAATTTTTCAAGTGTTGCATTAATGGTAATCGTTTTGGTGTTGAGTTGATTAATAGCGGTATTCATACGTTTTTCCCCACTGTTTAAAAGTTTCAGAAAATGAGGAGCACATTTTTTTTGATACAATGCAATTAAGGGCATATTTTTTCCTTCGCTTTGTAATTGAATAATATCATATTTCTTTTTTTCTTCTTGTAATAAAACGGATAATAATTGTTGGTTTACAAATGGAACATCACAACTTAATATAATATTATTTTGGGTTTTACTATAAAATAATCCAGTGTACACACCAGCTAATGGCCCTGAATTAATAATTTTATCAGCTACTCTTTTTTTACCAAAAACATCATAGGCAGCGTTGTTACTTATAATAATAATTTCATCAACTAAAGGTTGAAGGCAATCAATAATATGTTGGATAAAAGGTTTGTTATTTAACAGTATAAATCCTTTATCAGTACCCATTCGGCTACTTTTTCCACCAGCTAGAATTATTCCACTTCTATTTTTGGATGGGTTTATCATACAAAAAATAGTTTTACAGAGGCAATGATTAATACAAAAGCCAATAGGTTTCGTAAGTGTTGGTTGTTCATTTTTTTACTACCATAATAACTACCCAAAAAACCTCCAACTACCGCAAAGCCAACTAACATATATGATAAGTTTGTTATTTGAATACCACTACTAATTTGCCCTATTAATCCAGCAGCAGAATTTACCCAAATAAATAAGGCAGAAACTGCAGCAGCTTCTTTCATTTTACCCCAATGCATAAGTAGTATAACTGGACTTAAAATAATACCTCCGCCAATGCCTATTAACCCAGCAAAAAAACCTATAATTCCAC
>Ga0256845_1001815_pt1 | contig 16563 bp, 3 predicted proteins | sample RiftiametaG_FD_189101 | JGI IMG/M metagenome (GOLD analysis project Ga0256845, IMG submission 189101) | Tube worm associated microbial communities from hydrothermal vent at the East Pacific Rise, Pacific Ocean - Riftia | ecosystem: Host-associated > Annelida > Integument > Unclassified ...
GCTTCGTAAGCAGCTAATGTATTTGACACTCTATGTAAATTAAATACAGTGCCAATATTTCTCTTGGCAACCATACTGTCCTCGTAATTAACCCTTCTAGCTTGAGGGGAAAACGGGATAGGATTGTCCGACGAGGCCGTAGGAAATGATTTGGCAACTATTTCTTTTAAACGGTTACCCTCTTCTTTAGTGTTCATTTCGGTTAAAATGAATGGTTTCATTTTAGGACTTAACCAAAGTTTAGCGATTCTATCAATAGCTTCGTTGACTTTCTTATCTTTTCCTTTGTGCTGGATAAACAATGCATCGCCATCCAGGTCCGCTCCTACTATCTTGGTAAAAGAAGTGGGTACCTGAACTTGATTCCCCTCACCTACCTGAAAGCCAACGGCTTCAAATATTCCTGTAAAAGATGGCCCGTTCGACGGCACTCTGGTAGCTATTACCGTTTCGCCCTCTACGTAATAACCAATGACTTTTCCACCTCTCTTGACTTCCCCTGTTCCAACACCTAATCTTTTAGCCCTGCCCTCGGTAAATATTTTCATTGCCCCTAAGTCTTCAGAAGACGTTGTTCCAACTCCTTTGCCTTTGGAGTCATCCAATATATTTAAAGCGGTCAAGCCAAGTTCTGTGTCCTCTGTGACGTACTCTCTGGAGCGTACGCTTTTGGATAAATGTTTAGGTAGTACTATTTCAGCTTTTCTAAGGCCGTTACCATTTGGCATATATCCATTAAGCGTCTTTGATCCATTGACCTCGGTATTTTTAGGAAGCACATATCCGATATCAGATTTTTGATGCGCATATGTTCCGGGGACCTTTAATTTGTTTCCTGCAACTTTTAACGAATTAGCCAACTGATTAACAACTATTTGATGTGCTCTTGGGTGCATAATTCCAAATTTTTCAATCACTTGTCGCTGCACTTGATCCATAGCATCCTTGTCCATTGAGCCTTTTATAAGGTTGGTGTAAGCGCCAATGTCCTCAGATTTTAATTGAGTCAATATCTTGTCCAGATTAGACTCCATAGAATCTGATAATAATTTTTGTATCGCTTCAGACTCTTCCAAGTGACCAAGATTCGCCGCTTGGACTATAATGGAATTCACTTGTTGCACTGGCAACGTGACTTCAGTTGTTTGATTATCCATCACCTGTTGTGGACCAAAATTGTAACCCGAAAGTCCAAGAAACTCATTATCGTCATACATTAATCCATCAAAATAAGTGTTCGCCTCTTTAGTGCTATCATTAAGCCCGTCTAAAGTGGGCGCGTCTTTCTTGTTCACTTTATTGTACACGTCACCTTTCTCTGAAGAAAGCGGGATTGCAATAGGAAAACTATTTGGAAGCCCGTCTGTAAAATTACTGCTTGGCTGAGCGCCATATCTTCCTTTATGAAACTCTGTGTACTTTTTGCTTCTTTCTTTTAGTAGGTCGTAAAGCCCTTTTAATTTAGGATTATTCACTATTTCAGCATCATTGAGTATAGTGGTGTAACCTTTTAACAAAACTGTCTGGCCTTTAAATTTAGGATTATTTTTTTCTATTGAATAATTAAGAAATTTAAACCCAAATTTAAGATCAAAAACCCCTAGCCCAGCATTCCTCCATCTATTGGCGTCTTCTTCGAGAATATACATTCCGCCATCGGTAGCTTCTACCCCTTCCAATAAAGGGTCTTGAAAAAATATAGGCTCAAACTTTAGTTGCTTATTCACTGACATTACCGGAGAACTTGAATTCTTTAACCTCTTCGCAATATCTTTATATTTAATATTAGGAGAAAAAACTTCTGCCATGAACATTCCGTTAGCTATAGTATTATACACATACCCATCTACCATTTTCCTTCCTTGTTCATTCAGCTTGTTGTTCGTAAAATATTTCTTCATTGACTTTACCTTGCTAAATTGCTTTCCATTGGAGTTGATTAATGCTCTCTCGTTAGAAACGGCTTTAGTAATAGAGACGTTAAATGCGCTTATGCTAAGTGGGTTTTCTACAATATTTCTGTAGATATTGTAAATTGCCGACGTGGTATCATTATTTTTTTTAACCCTTTTGGTCGGTGTATAAAATTTCCTTGGACTATCCCCAAACGTGCCTATGTTAGATAGGTAAGTGCCTTTATTTGGATTTCTTAAATACATCATTAAATCCTCAAAAGACTGCTCATAAGCCGTAGAACTGTCATAAGTATTAGCTTTACCAGAGGTCAAATCATTGATCCCTGTGTAATAAACAATATCTGGAATAGCACCAGTCTTAACAACAGTGTCATAAAACCCCTCTAAAAATTGATTTGGAACAGGTTTGCGGTACTTTTTACCAGAAGTGACATGTGAGTATCTTTTGATAAAATTCCCCTTTGTCATTACGCGCCCTTCGCTATTTGGCTTCAAAGAGTCAAACATGTTGTCAATCTCTTTGGTCATATGATTATTGGTTATACGAACCGGAACCATATTTCCCACCGCATTGGCTACGATACTGTCTTGGGTAAAAGATCTGTTGGTGACTGATATGGCATTTAATAGCGGAGCAAACTTATAAGGGTTTATTTGCCCTTTGAATCTACCTTCTGTATCAAGATGTCTGTCATTTTGAAAAAAAGCTTTTAGAGTTGTTATAGGGCTGTAATTGGTTCCAAAAACATTTATATACCCGTAATCCAGTATGTCCATTATCTTAATGCTTGGCCCGGACATAAATTTGTATGCATTAATATAATCTTCGGCTGTGGCATCATTATTTTTTATTTTACCGATAATAGCATTAAAATCATTCCATTGCTCTCCAAGCAAGTGGCCGTTATTGGAGGTTGCATGTCTTTTGGCAACTACCAAATTATTCATCATATTCTGAACAGCAGTTTTCTCTTTATTGCTTGTAGCTTCTTCTATACGGTGTTCTACCTCTCCATTTTCTGTATCCACCAAAGCTGTGTTTACAGCGCTTACCATCCTGTAATTGGACATAACAAACCATATAGAGTCCAACAAGACGGTTTTTTGCCCTTGCGCCTTTAAATCAAGGAACTTGTTAAATGCCTGAACATCTACCAAAGGACTGTTATTGATAGCGTTTATAAAAGAAGGTGAATCCGGGCTATATTTAGCCAGGTCCAACATCTTGTACATAAACTCTTCTCTATCAAATAGAGCTTGGCCTTTTACCCCAAATAATTTCCTAAGACGAATAGCCTTGTTATATTGCTTAACGAAAGATGTTAATATCTTGGTTGCCTTAGATGTTCTGGACTTAAATGTTCTGTCCATTATGCCAAGAATAGGATTATCCTCTCCCTGGATCTCTGTAAGTTCTTCCGTTAACAGCTCGGTAATTTCAGTCTCTGGGACAGCTCCTTCAAAAACACTCTTCTCAAAAACTTCCTGTTCTTTTGAAAGCTGTTTTATTATATCGGCTTTTTTAACGGCTTCAACTGCTTTATAATTATTTACACGAGCTTCATAACCAAGTTCGTTATCTGAAATAGGCTCTACGAATTCATTGAATTTATTGACCATGAAATCTCTCATGTTGTCAATGTTCAATTCCTTGCCATCATTTAATTTTTTAATAAGATCATTGACCTCTAAAAGATGCTGTGGGTCTTTTGTTGCATTTTTGTTGAACAAAGTCCACCATTTTGAAACAGATTTTATTCTAGAAAACTCTTCTCGCGGAGCAAAGAAATTGTTGTACTTCTTGGATAAAGGCCCTTGCAACATAGCTACAAAAGCTTCTTCCAGTATATGCGTTTGCTGTTGTATAGGAAGCTCTGTCAATCCCTTGGAATCGTCGGTGACGCCTGTTCGGGTCCTTCCTTCAAAATCAGTTCCAAGGTCATAGAGTATATAGTCTGGATATTTCTTTTTAATATCATCTATAAGCGCATTGTTCTTCATGACCTTTTCAAGAACCTGTCGGGTCTGAGGTAGGTCTTTACCGAACTTATAGTATATATGAGAGATCTCATGCATAAAGACCTCTCCTTGGTCCCATTTATCAGCCTGTATAAACACACTGCTTCCAACGGCATAACCAACCCCTTGAATACCAATGGCGCCAGTAAGATCATTTAAAATATAAGCCGTCACACGCTTGTTTACATTTGGAAACACCTCTAAAAGCCTTTCATTGATAGCTACCATCTTGTCAAGATTGGTTGGACCATATTTTATACGTCCAATATTTGACGAAGGAACAGGAGCGTCTATCTCGTTTTTAATATCAGCTACATCTTTAGCCTCAGCTATAGGGTCGGTGACACTTCCTGATGTATCAAATATATCCGAGACATCACTATCGGTAGCTCCCGATCTTCTTAATCTTTTAATGGCAACGGTTAGTTTATTTAGCACAGTTTTTGTTTTGATTTTAGCCTCTTCAGCAAAGTTTTGAGCCTCCTGACTATTGACAAATTCCTGAAAACGCTTTGTGGAGCCTCCTAGTTTATTTACAGCTTCACCTATGACGTCTGTATATTTTTCCACTAAAGCTTTCTGCTTGGGAGTCAATTTAACTTTGTCGGCCACTTTCTGAGCAAGCTCCTTTACTGTATTTGGATGTATGGTATTGTCTGATACGTTCGCCTTTTTCAAAGTGTCATTAGATTGCTTTGAATCCACTCCCTCTCCAGTTACCTCTGATTCGGTTTTCGCTTTAGTTGTCAACTCTTCAAAACGAGGTGTCTTTTCCTTGATAAGAACATCAATGGCGTCTATGGATTTTGTTATCGAAGCTACGTCGACATCATTTTCATGCCGTTTTTTTTCAGTAAGAGAGGTTTCTTTTGGAATATTTTTCAAAACCTCACGGTCTTCTGTAAATTTTTTCTTGACAGATTTTAAAGAAGATAGTTCATTGTCCAATGTTCCAAGCTCGCTTATCTCTTCGTCCGTGATTGGGGAAACTCTATTTGCTGTGCTAGATTTTTTTAGAGTGTCTTCATTTTTTCCTTGCTCCCGAGCCACGTTATCACTTTGAGCGATGTCTTTTTCATCAATAGAAGATAGCTCGCTCTTATCAGCGGGACTCTCTGTGTCACTTTCCGTTGCTCCTGGATCTTCGTCAACAGGTTTTCCTGTAACTTGCTCTTTAACGTTTTCAATTCCATCTTCAATTGTGTTTTTGGTTTCTTTGTATAATTTTTTAGCCTTTTTCCCGATTGCCCCTTCGGTAAGCTTTTTAAAAAATGACTTTTTATCATTCTCCTTTAGGATGTCTTCGTCTTTATCATTGACGTAATAGTCGTAATCTTCATTGTTCAGCCCTACAACCACTTGTGTTTTTCCATTATCGTCCGCTGCAAATTGAACATTAACAGTGCTTTCAATAGTTTCGCCAAGCAACAAGCTGTTCTTGTTCGCAGTAGATTCAGACATTGCAGCAATAAGTATATCTATTTCTGCATCTGACTCTTTCTGCATTTGCTTTATTTTTTTATTACGGACACCTTCGTCTATAGGCATGGCGTTAATGATTTCCATATTTGCGGCAAGTTCATCTTGCTTGTCGGCAATGTGTTCCGCAAAGAATTGTTCTTGTGAATGATTCTGGAACAGGGCGTATTTGCCTCTTACGTTTAAGTTATTGGCCTGTTCGTTAAGAACACTATAATCTTGGAACATTTCGAGATTTTGAGTATACTCATCCTCTGTAATAACACCTTTTTGCAACATATCCTTAATAAAACCATTAAAGGAATCTTCTTTTTTATTAAGAACTATATCGCTCATAGTCTCTCTTATGTGAAACTGTTGCCATTCTTTCCCTTCCTGGTCTCCAGCGTCAAATATTGTTTTAAGGTTTTCAGTACGATCGTACATTTGTCTTGCGCGTTCAGCGGACTTATTCACTCCTGATATTGCCGAACTTACAGAACCGCCCAAGGCTCCCAAAGCAAAGGCAATGGCTTTAGTGGATTCGTTTTCTTCACTTTGATAATATTCCCAATAATTTTTGTACTTGGATTTTTTCCCCTTGACATCTTCTTCAGCACGTATAGCTGCCCAAGACTCAAAAGTTTCCTGAAAAGTTTCTTCCATGCCTTCAACAGCACCTTTACCGGCAACTCTTACCAATTTACCCATAAGACCAGATTGTTCCGCTGAAAATCCTTTGGAAATATTCTTTAAGCTTTTTGATTTATTGAATGCTTGAGATCCTTTTCTGTAGATGTTGGAATTCTTTAATATCTGTGAGCCTTTGCCGTAAGTCATTCCCCATGAAAGAATATCAATTGCCATCCATTCCAAATTTTTATTGAAAGTAGAAGCGGCTATATCCCCAAGCTCTTCTTTTGAAAACAACGGTTGGCCGTTTAGATCGACCATTTCTTTTCTAGTATTATAAGCCTCAGCAGCATTTAGCATTCCTGACAGTACATTCGATGTCATACCAGCGCCAACGGTTTCTACTACCGCCCCTGTGGCTTTAGTCAGTTCACCAGCATCTGTAACCAGTTTCCCAAGTCCTTTCCCTGTTCCAGAAACTTCATAAGTTTCATCAATTTTTTTTACCAATTTCTTGGACTTATTCTTTAGGGTTGTTTTGGCGTTTTTTATAAGACCTCCTTTAAGTGCTGATTTAGCGCCTTTCTGAACACCTTGTTTTATAAGCGAACCAGCTCCTTTGGAAAGAAGTATGAACTCTATGAGTTGTGGTATGGATTCAGCTATGTGTGTAGACCAAAATCTAGGATTGATCATTGTGGAAATTGAAAAACTAGGGTCTTTTAATTCTTCTGGAAGAGCGACTTTGTTGTTATCGGCCATACTTTCCCCCCATTGCTGTAAATTTCTGGAAAACATATTTCCTTCATACATATCCGATAGCCCCGTAAAACCACCAAGCACTTGAGCTATGTCACCAAAACCCCCTATAGTATACGAACCAATACCCCTCATGAACGAAGTGGCCGCTTCGGCAGGAATATCTTTTTGTGACTGTTCAGCAGAAAGAGCTTCTTCGTTTTCGCCACCAAGCTCCCCGCGTTGTAATCTATTGGAAACAGGAGCTTGTGTATTACTTACCTGATTTGCAATGAAATTTCTTTTGTCCTGTTCGCTGTTAAAAGTTTGGGGAGCTGGAGCATCATTAATATTCATGTTACCAGCTTGGTAATCGTCCAATTTTTTATCTCTTCTGTCCTTCATTGTAGGAACAGTATCTTGAGTATTGGTTGGCCTGCCCTCATTCTTGTTGGAAGCGGCAAAAAGAGTTGTAATATCTGGCATTTTATTATTGGTTTAAGTTCCTATACTGTTGAAGTGCTTTCTTCCAGCTTATAGCAAAGTTAAGATTATTTTGCAATGCGTCTTGCGTTTCCACATCCCTGTTCATTCCCCTGAGCCAGAAATCAATTAAATCATCTTCATTCATCGTACCGTCAAAGGTCTTGAACTTAGTGACCACTTCCGGTCCAGCATCCCCTATGGCAGCTCTGAACTGCATAGCGTTTACAGAAGTCATCATATCCTCTTGACTAGAGCGTAGAGTATAAAAACCTTTCATAAGGCTAGAGCGATTGATTTCTCGATTGTCTGGATCTGAAAAGTCAAAGGATTCTTGTTTGAAGAAAGCATTGTCGTTTAATTCAGAATCTATTGTAGCGGATATTTTACTAAAAGCATCCACGCTATTGTTTGCGATTCTTTCTGCAACTGCAAATTCTTCAGCATTCCTTTGTTCAGCCTCAACTTCGTCGTTAAGAATTGCGGATGGCCCAAGCTTTTCGTTGATTCTTCTTTTGAGAGCTAGGTTTTTCATATTGATCTCTTTATAGAAAATATGTCCATCTTCACTTTTAAGAGCTATTACAGCTGTTGGATGAGCATCACGTCCACGCATGTTGTCTATGAATTTTTTGGTTTGCTTTTTATCAAGGTCTCCGTTATCATCATGAACGGTCATTAACAATAACCGCTTATCCTCACTATCTGTAGCAACTCCAGCCGTGGTTATTCCAAGAACCGTGAACTTGCCCTTGTAAACGTCTTGTGCGACCTGTTCGCTGCCTTCCATTTGCACGCCGTCCGTACGATACATATCTATATCATGTGGATCCAGTTCCACTTGCCCGTTTACAACTTCTCTTTCAAGGACAGCACTTGCAACGTCGCTCTCAAATCCTTCGTATATCTTATTGGCTCCCGCTATCATAAACTTGTCATTAAATAACCATTGATAGGCTTTGTACGCTACTCCAGACGGTGTTGAGCTTTCAGCGTGGGCATCAAAACCTGTTTCGTCAAGATTGTAGTTTGTGGCCATATGCGTCCAAGGAGAGTTGGATATGTTTTGAGCAATATATTTATTTCCTTTATTGGCATTGTCCTTGTAAAAGTTCACGCTCTCAAAGGTTTCGGAATTATAGTAATCATCTGTTTTCGTTCCTTCTGGCATCATGGCCATCATTGTCTGAATACCTGTTGAAACATTTATTTGACGCTTATCAAGTTTAGGAGTAGGCTCTTTGGATGATTTTTGCGTGCTTAAATTAAGCGCGGCTCTTCTAGCAAAGTTAAGTGCGTCCCTATTACTTCCTTTTCCTCCGTAACCCATCTTGAACATAAATGCAAATAAATCTTCCTCAGAAGGGTTTTTATCTTCTGGATGGTGCATTTGATAATTACTGAGAATCTTTAAATAATTCTGATCATTTATCAAAATATCTCTTAACGGTATATCCGTGGCCAAATCGTAATTTCTTGCATCCGGCAAATCTATTTCGCTCATAATGCCACCATAGGTGATCTTGCCTCCTTTATTGGTTTTGTAAGAATCCATGGAATCAACATCATTAGGAAGTAATAAGTGCCCAAGACCTTTTTCTTTGGCATCAATTATTTTGGTAAGATTAGCTTTGTTCTCTTTGTATATCGAAAATTCTGGAGAGTTTAAAATGCTTCCAGAATAATTGTTCATTAAAGAAAGCCCTCCGTTAGATTGAAATTTTTTTCTGCTACCACCAAAAGCTTTTACTTTTTCCCTTATGTCTCGCTGAAATCTAGCTGCCGCAACTTGCACTTGTTTTTTATCATGAACAAGAAGATTGTCCGCTTGTTTATTTATGTTGTCATAATATTGTTGTTCTTGGGCTTGCGCTATTTGAGACTCTTGTTGTTTTTGTTTGGAATATTGTGCTAATTGAAGAGTGGCGTTATAGTTTTCGTCACTTAACCTGTCGTTATCGATCGATTGTGCTAACGCGGCCTTTCCTTGTCCTCCTGGTTGAAACATATTAAATGTTATTTAAGTATTCGTAATTATTAGAAGCATTTTCAGGGGTGGTCTCTGGTAGCTTATTAAACCTTTCTAGCACATCATAGTTGTTTTCTTCAATGGCCTGACCAAGGTTGTCGGTATTCAAATTTGAAAGATCCGACCGAGAAGCAAATTCAGAAGCTTTTGCCAAGGTTGACATATCTCCAGTTCTAGAGTTAACGCTCTCCATGAAACCTTTTTGCTTATCATTAAACCCCCCATAATTGTTTCTTAAAAGATCAAGATTTTGGTTATATTCTTTTATTTTTCCAATAGTGTTTTTTTCATAGAAAGATCGGGTTCCTTTTTTCAGTCCCTTTCCATCATCTGACATTTCAGGGTCGTAACCAAAAGTATCTTGTCTAATGAGACTTGACAGCATATGCCTTGGACTACCTGGGCCATTAGCTTTAGCAGATTTGAGACTAGAGACCAAAGAGGAAAACCCAGCATCTACCATATCATTGCCCTGTGCCCTTTCTTGAAAGGCAAGTTCTTGTTCTAGCTGTTTGTTTGAGACATCCCTGTTCCGTCTGAATTCATTTATATATTTAGAAACTTCTCCAAACTGTACAAGAGCTTCATTTTTAGCCTGAAAGTCAGCTATTGATATGTCACTCTGGTTTTGTAAATTGGCAAGGTCTAAGGAGGCTTGATTTCCCAATACAAGGTTTCTGTTCCCCGCACTAGATTGTACTAGATTCTCTATTCCAATTTGATAGGCTCCCGCAGCTTTGTTTTTTAAGTTGGCCTCCACCTCTGGTGGCAATCCTATATTGGACAGCTCTCCAAGTTTTGCCATATAGTCCGTAATCGCGGCACTGACCTTTTCGTCTCTTTTCGGAATAGGGGTGTCCGCCTTGTTTAATCCAGTGATTCCAAGAAGCGCTCCTGAAATAGCTTCAAATGGAATTTGCTTTTTAAAATCTTTCTCGTCATAAGAGGGGTTGTCTGGCATTTCCAGTTCCTGGTCCATGTCAAGAAAAGACTGTAGCATATATTTCTTTTCTTCTTCAGCTTCTTCCAAAGCTTCTTTTTCAGCACCTTTTATGTCTATTACCGCCGTAGAAATATCTTCTTCTTTCTCTGGAACAGGAGCGTCTTTTTGCTCATACTTTTTTGGAATGTCAGCAAGAGCCTCTGTATTGATATATCCCTGGTCTTCTGGAAGAAGGAACTCTTTGTCTAATGGGAGATTTTTGAACCTGTCTTGTGTTCTATTAAAAAGACCTCCTTTTACAAGTTCGGTATTTGTCTTTGTTGGCATTAGAACATCTTCTATGGTTCCTTTACCAGTCAATACGTCAATTCCGTTGTATTTTTTTATTCCCTCAGCTAGATACTTAGCAATAGGGTCTTCGTTTCCCAGTCTAAAATTTAATTGGGAATATTCATTTTTGCCTTTTTTAAATGCCCTTACCTTAAATATTTTTGGATGCTTTTCTTGCATCAAGGCAAGTATTTGCTTTTGCTTTGGACTTTTTACACTTACATGCATATAAGTTTTTCCGCCAGAAGCTTTTACATCAATACTATTGCCATCCACACTGTTATACCCTGTGTCATCTTTGTAGGACAAAAGACCATAGAACTCTTTAAACAATGCTTTTTCATTGTTATAGGACTCCTTGTTGTTTTTTTGATCAGAAGTTATCTTGGCGTTAATAGTATCTACAAGGCCAAGTTTATTGTATTCATTATTGAGCGCTGTAATTTTTTGCTTTTTGGCAGACTCATGATATCCGCTAGAATTAATGTTTTCTTTTTTAGAAAAATAATCATTGACCATGGATGACCGCTGTTCATCACTGTAAGTATCCGATACACGAACAGGGGACGAACCAAATTGGGTCATCCCTTCTTTTCCTTTAGCAAGATATTTTTTCAATGGCGTTTGTTTTCCGGGCGGATTCCATTTTCCGCCAGAAGCGTAGCTTTTTGCATTTTTTGGACTAAGATGGTAAAGTTGTCCTATTTCATCAAGGTCAAGATTTCTAACATTGTTCTTGGACATTTTAACCACTTCTGGATACACAACAGTTTCTGCGTAATGTTCAAAAAAAGCCTCCTGTAGATCAGGATTTTCTTTAAAGTTTTTTTGACCAGAACCAATAAATCCTTGACTTTTAGCAAAGGTGTTTATTTTATCTCCCCATGTGCCCCAAAGAAATTGATATTTTCCCGTAGCTGATGAAGTTTTATTTTCAGCTGAATAATCTCCGCCATTGCTTTCTGCATAGTGCAACCTGTTCATAAAGGCTGCAAAGAATTTTTTAAACCCAGGTGTGTCCATAATTAAAATCTTTTTAAGATGTCACTTTGTTTTGTAGTAAGATTGTTTTGTGCAGTAGAAACTTTTTTTCCTTGTGACAAAAGATAATCATTTTTTCTTTCATCCTTAATATCCAATAGACTTTGTCTAGCTTCTTTATCAGCTTTGTCAATTCTCACTTTTTTATCGTGAGAAGCATCAAGGAGTCCCAATCCAGCTCCTACAACAGCTCCTACCCCAGCGCCAACTGGTCCTCCTAACATCAATCCTATTTGCGCCGCTTCCATTCCACTGGATACTGTTTCTCCAAGAGCTTCATCGGAAGAGCCTGAAACTGTTTTGAACTTATTGTATTGTCCAGCACTAAATTTCATTATGTTACCAGCTTGCCCAAGAGCTTTCCCTCCAAGGCTGGATTCTCCTAATGATGAATCTGGAACAGTAATTGATTCAGGGGCTTTTAATCCCGATAAATCTATAGGCTCTATTCCACCGCCTTGAGGATTAAGATTTACAGGCATATAATCAGTGGAAACTTTTTTTTCTAAAAATGGATTGTTTATAGGCATATCAATGGAATGATTTTCTTATATACGTAATAGCTGATTTTATCTTTCTCATATTGCCATTGTTATAGTTAAAAGTAAGTTCGAAATAAGACCACTCTGAGCGGACATCTTTCTTTTCGTCTGAATCTATACCTTGGCTCCAAAGATTTAATAAAGGTACTGAATGTATTCCTTCTTTCACACTGTATCTTTTGTGACTTGGCAATATGACCCTGTTAAGACCGGCTTTGGTCGTAATCTCTATTCGGTCCACTTTTGCCACTCCGTTAAGTATCATGGCAAGATGTGGAAATATGGAAACTGTATTCGGTCCGGCTCCAGAAACAAAACCTACTTTCATTGAAACCTCTTCCCCGAGCACATTCAAATAATCCCCTTCATTAAACCTGTGCAGACTTTCACTGTTGGGTATAATGTTTGGACCAACTGTTATTAATTTTTCAATAGGAGCCAATAGCTCACTTCCGAATTTCATATACAATGTTGAACTGTACTTGGGATAAAATCCATTAAGGACTTTAAGGACTTCGTTGTACACAATGGAACGCTTGTCTCCTGATGCTGTTGTAAGGGTTATTCCCGACTCTTTGTATTTTTCATCAAAGAAAGGTTCCGCATTGACTATGGGATCTTTATCGTATCTGTCGTAAAAATCATGATGATACTGAGTTCCTATGTTTAATTCTTTGTCCAATTTAATCAACACCTTTAATCTTTCATCTACAAAAGTAAATCCAAAGTCTGTATTCTTTACCACAGACCTTCTAATGGATGTTCCGTACTTGGATATAACTTTGTACCCATCAATCGATTTACCGCTTCCTTGCTTGACGTTGACGGCTCCACCGCCTTGAGTGGGTATGATTACATCCCTGTCAATGTACAGTAGATTGGTCTGCCGTTCTTGTATGGCAAATATTTCATTCTTTTCTTTGGCAAGATTCAGTACAGCACCTTTGTCCTTGTCCAATTCCTGAAATTCGTTCGGAAGGAAAAAAGACCAAGCATCATAATACTCCCCGCTTCTTTTTACCTGTGAGGCAGCGACTATATTGGAAAGGTCTGGATTGTCCTTGTACCTGAACGGCTGAGGTATGTATTTTTTAATATCATTGGTCTGTAAATATGCAGAATTCAGAACTTCGTCTTTTGTCAATGAAAAATCAATACCAGAGTTTTCTCTATAAAATTCATATTCATGGTTCAATTTAGGCTCTATCATTGTTTCCAAAACAACAGCGTAGCACCAAGCTCCATTTACCTTGTAAGAGGTTTCTATATCACCTCTATTTGGAGCGGTACTGGTTCTGCCATTATTGATTTCCCTGTCCATTTGACCTATTTCATCATCTCCATGAGTATTTTTTGTTCTAATATATAGAGAGACATATCCATCTCCCTGCATGTTAAAGACTTGAGCAGCATTACTTTCTTTGTAAATAGGTTTTGTTTCCGAAAGAGGAATGAACACGTTCTTGCTATAAGCTTGTTCCGAACGCCCCCCGTAGATAGAGCTACCATTGTTTCTTCTTATATTGATAAGAGCATGTGTATCATATATTATATATGAATTCCCCCCTCTTCTTATTTGGGAATTGACAGTACTAAAAGGACTGGACCCGATAAATATACTTGTAAAAAGATCGTCGTTTGTTCTTATGAACATTGTTTTCTCCCCTTTGGATATATTCCCTGTTGGGAGGGCTTCAAATCCATATTGGTCATCCTCTTTCCTCATACGTCTTACCTCTTCTGAATACCACCAAGGCATAGAGCCTAGTGAAAAGGTATTGTTAGAGAGCTCGAAAGAAGTGTTCAGGTCAGATCCAGGAAGAACTTGTCCGGGCAACAACGAAATGGAACCGTCTATTTGATGTGTTCTGAGGTATAATGAGAAATTTGAAAAAACCGATACATTTACAAAATGAGAGAGCCATGTGCTGTTATCTGCATTTTCATCTCCTGAAAGCTTTGGCCAATCATTAAGGTCGGGAAGGGTGTTCAATTGGGAGGTTAATATTTTCCTTGAAAATTTAGGATATGATTCCTCTCCGAACAAAGCATCCATTCCCGCCTCGCCAGATTCCATTACAGTATCTGGCCCATGGTCGGTATTTAACCTTCCAAGTAATCTTATTTCGGAACTGTTTATAAAAGCATCTGATATTGACCTGTAAATAAGGTCTGGAGAATCGAAATACATAAGTGACCTATCGTGAATTGTCCTTTTTGAATGGTCGTAGTTGTCATTTTCATATTCACCCCCTTGAGCATCATAAACGTCTAATCCAATTTTATCGTATGTAGGACCCCCGCTATAAGGTAAATGCCATTTGGACTGCAATTTTTCGTTAAGAGCTCTCCCTCCAAGAAATTCTTCTGGACGTTGCAATCTTATTAACGGAGCAGCCATTCCCTGGCATAAAATACTTCGGTTGGCTTCGTCACGCTCTACGTACAGTATTTGGTACATATCTATGTCTTTCGAGAACTGACAATCAAAACGGACTTCAACTCTCATTTCTACACGTACACCATAAAGCTTGTTTCCTATTGTTTTTTGACTCACGTATTTTTCAGAAGAAACCACAATATTACCCGCATCGTCTATATAGCTATAGGCGTTGCCCATTTCAGGAATGTGAAGATCCCCTAATGGAATGGCGAACAAGCGCTGTCCTTCTTTGTACAACTGTATGGACAATCGATATATTTCGTCTTTTATAAAAGTTTTTTTAAAATTAGGTTCGACATAATCTATTAAAGGGCCAGTCCCAGTGAATCTTAAAGCTGCTTGCGTCGCAAGTTCTTCCTCTACCATTCTATAAGATATACGAACACCCGTTCCATTGTTAAATCCAGCAGACATACCCCCGTGTATATATTGCTGCCCACTTAGGTTCTGTGTAAAAAAAATATTTTCATCATCTATGTCCTGTATAACCTGAGTATTGTTGAACTGTAGTTGATAATTAGACATGTCTGTTGAGGTAGCGCCCACTAACGGCTTAAACAAAATAGCATTTGATACGTATTCTATTTCTAAATTTGGAAAGAACGAACTGAAATTACCGTCATTGGCTTGAAGGTTCAGTAACCACAAAGAAATTTCTTCCGTATAATCCTTATATTCTTCTGCTAAAAGCCCAATGTTTGCCGTGAATTTATTTCCAGTATCCAGATTGACAAAATCCATTGTGGCATTTTGGAAGATATGAACAGATCTTATCACTCGTTTTTTAGCGTAAAAAAGTTTTTCAGTAAGATTGGGAGGGAAATATTGATAATTGGAAGGGTTTGGGTTTATAAACGTTTCATGGGTTTGCCCGTTGTTCTCCCATCCGTGTAAGGCAAAGTTATTTCTAAGTTCATTGAATCTAGAAGTGATAGGGTCGTTTCTCAGTCCTGAAGCAAACAATTTATTGTTCTTTGGCTCTAGGTCTGAGCAGTATTTCCAATTAGTCTTTATTTCAGTAATATCTGCCAAGGTAATATTTCCAGCAAATTCCGTTTCACTTCCGTAATGGTCAAATTCAACCACTGCAGAAGCTTGTTTAATACCAAGAGATTTAATTGAGGTTGGCACATTTGCCGCTTCAAACTCTAAGGCGATACATTCTATTTCAGAAAAATTACCTGGATCCATTACATTGCACTGTATCTTAACAGACTTGTTGGTCACTTCTGATACAGAGCCTCCTTGAAATTTATACCCCTCTTCTGGAATAATATACTGAACTTCTGAAGGAGCTGAAAATTCTGTTACTTGACCGTTTTCAGTTATAAGCCTATACATGTATTGCACGGCCATTGATTTCAATTGTCCGTTTTTATTTACAGCGGATATTCTTGGCTGCAATAAAATTGTGCTTTGAAAGTTATCAAGCTCTTTTGAAGAACGCTTATATAAACTGGGGTCAAAGACATTCACTGAGCGAAAAGGATTTATGTAGTCAGTATACTTAACTCTTCTGTAGTTGCTGTTTTCATCAACGCCTAGCGCAACTATTTTTCCGTATAATGGCCAGTTTTGATATCCAGACCAAAGTATTTTATCGTAAAAATCTCCATTGGAATCTTTTTGTATGGAAATAATACAATCTGCAAAATTTTCATTGTTAACAGGAATAGTCTGTTCCGTAACCGGGCATGTTCCAAAAATAGGAACGTTAACATTTAAAGTATAATAGCTGTCAAAATCTATAGCCCCACTACTTCCATCTTCTGGAGCATAATTATCATTAATGTCTATTTCTTCTGGCGGAGCTGGTTGTGCTATATTTTCCGTATATGTGGTAACAACACTGTTACTTGTCAGTTCATTTGTAAAAGAGAACGATCCAGAAATTAGTTCTACTTCAAGATTGTCAGCAAATATTATAGTTTTTACAACGGGAACATATATAACTCCCCCAAAATTAACGTCAACTCCTGAGAATTTTG
>Ga0256845_1001816_pt1 | contig 16550 bp, 10 predicted proteins | sample RiftiametaG_FD_189101 | JGI IMG/M metagenome (GOLD analysis project Ga0256845, IMG submission 189101) | Tube worm associated microbial communities from hydrothermal vent at the East Pacific Rise, Pacific Ocean - Riftia | ecosystem: Host-associated > Annelida > Integument > Unclassified ...
CCGAGAACGTGATGGTCGCTGCGAGTGGGCGGATCTGCGTCGGTGATTTTGGCCTTGCAGCGGCCTCTAGCTCGCCGCAGGCGGCTCCGCGGGGGGATCTCTCGACCTCCTGTCTGGACTCCGCAGGCACGCTCACAGCGGCCGGATCGGTGATGGGAACGCCGGCCTACATGGCCCCCGAGCAGATGGTCGGGGGCGAGATCACAGCGGCTGCCGACATCTTTGCGTTTTGTGTCGCGCTTTACGAGGCGCTCTACGACCAGCACCCCTTCAAGGGGAAGAGCGTGGCCGAACTCTACGTGGCGATCGCAGGGGGGGAGCTGATACCGCCGCCGCGCTCCACGGGGCCGCGCCGGCTCGAAGCGCTGCTCCGCCGGGGCCTCCAGGGGCAGGCTGAGGACCGGCCGCCGTCGATGGCGGTGATACTGGCCGAACTCTGCCCGCTTGTCGCCTCGCGGAGCAAGCTCTGGATCTCGGCGGTTGCGGTGGCGGTGCTGGGCGCGATCACTGCGACGGTTTTGTGGGTTACGGAGGATCCTGTGAGCTGCGGCGGCGGCGCTGCAGAGGTGGCTGGCATTTGGTCGGACCAGCGTCAAGCTGGGCTGCGCGAGGCCTTTGAATCGACCGGGGTCGTGCACGCGGCGGAGACCTGGCTGCGGGCGCAGGCAGGCATTGACGATGCCGCCGAGGCCTGGGTCGACGCCCGCCGTCAGGCCTGCGAACAGACCCATCACAGCGCGGAGTTCTCCGAGGAGATCCTGGCCCTGCGGGTCGCCTGTCTCGGGCGCCAGCTCGGTGAGTTGGATCGTCTGTTGGGTTTCCTTGGCGAGGCCGATAAAAAAATTGTCGACCATGCGATCGCCTTGGTCCGCGACCTCCCGGATCCGCGGCGCTGTGATCCTGCGGAGGTGCTCGCTGCGGCGGCCAAGGGCAGCCCGCATTCACCTGAGCTCGACGCGCTCGAGGCTGAGCTCAACGACGGGAGTCGCTTCCATCGCGCCGGCAAGTACGACGAGGCGATCGAGCGCTACGACCATGCGCTCGCGGGGCTCGACGGGCTCGGGGCCCCTGCGCTCGAGGCTCGGGCCGTGGCCGAGCGAGCGCACTCGACTTACATCGATGGTCGCAGCGATACGCCGGAGTGGCTGGGGCGGGCCCTGAAGGCGACGCTGCGGATCGGTGATGACATCGCCTTCGCTCGGCTCGCCGCCGACAAGCTGGGCCTGCTAAGCGACGACCCGGAGGAGCTGGAGCTCTGGTACGGCATCGGCGGTGCGGCGATTACGCGGTCCGGCGAGCTGAATCATGTGGGCGAGAGTGTGCTTGCGATGCTCATGACCAACTACGGCAACGCCCTGCGGCGGACCTCGCGATTAGAGGAGTCGCTCGTTGTGCACGAAGAGGTGTTGCGGTTGCGGCGGCATGTCGATGCGAGTTCGTTCCTTGTGGGGGATGCGCTCTACAACCTCGGGGCGAGCGCTGGGAGCCTCGAGCGCTACGACCAGGCGCGCTCGCTCGTCGGTGATGCCCTGGAGATCTGGGAGCGTGAGCTCGGGCCGCAGCACCCGCGGGTATTGCGGGCCCTGCGGAGCCTCGCGCTCATCAACCAGTACTCGGGCGATACCAGGGGTGCTCTGAGGGGGGCGACTCGGGTCTTGGCGCTCTGTCGAGAGCTGATGGGGGAAGAGCACTCGGAGACCACTCAATCTCGGATGTTGCTCGGAAACGCCCTAGAGCATTGTGGGAATCGGCGGGCTGCCGTCCTGAACTACAACGCCGCGCTGGCGATCGAGGGGGCTGATACCCGGCGGGAGCATGCGTGGCGCAACAGCCTCTATCTGATGATTGCCAGCGTGGAGATCGATCGTCGGAATTTCGAGCGGGCAGAGGAAATGCTCGTGCTCGCGGCGGCCGAGGATGCCCACGAGGACGGCTTTGTGGTCTTTTACAAGGGTGTGCTTGTGAAGCTCGCGTTAGGGCGCGGTGACCTCGACACGGCAGAGGAGTACTTGCAACGCGGGCTCCAGGAGCTTTTTGCGAGGGAGCAGGTCTTTGGCGGGTACTTCGCCGCGTACGCGCTCTACGACGCCCGGCTCGCGCTCATGCGGGGTCAGCCGGGGATGGGTCTCAGCAGCCTCGCAGCCCTGGAGAGCCAATACCCAGAGAGTTTGCGGGGTGATCGGCAGGCGGATTTTCTTTGGATCCGCGCGCAGCTCCAAAGTGCTGCCGGCTACGAGGGGCGCGCTCGGGCGAATGCGCTTACGGCGCTTCAGGTCTTTGAGTCCAGTGCTTGCGGCGAGGGTTTTGTGTCGGAGCGCGCGGAGATCCGCAGCTGGCTCTCTGCCCACGGCGGGCTCGACTAGTCGAACCCGCCAATGTGCACTGCGGCTCGGCTAGTCGAGGGCGAGGAAGTGCGCGCTGATAGCTTCGGCGGTGAAGCCAAAGCGTTCTGCGAGTTCGGCACCGGGGGCGGATGCGCCGAAGTGATCGATGCCGTGATGGTCGTCGGCGTAGCGGCCCCAGCCGAGCGTGGTGCCAGCTTCGACGGAGAGACGGCGGCGCAGCTCCGGCGGCAGCACGGAGTCGCGGTAAGCCTGCGGCTGGGCCTCAAATGCCTCCCAACAGGGCATCGACACCACGCGCAGCGCCTTGCCGCGGAGCTGCAGGCTCTTGGCGGCAGTGAGCGCCAGCGAGAGTTCAGAGCCGGTCGCTATTAATAGACCGTCGAGCTTGTCTGTTGCCACGCCCTCGGGCTCCCAGAGCACATAAGCTCCGCGGGTGAGATCGGTCGACGACTCGGCGAGTGTCGGCAGGTTTTGGCGGGTGACCAGGATGGCGGTGGGTCCATCGCCGATGCCGCGTGCTAGGGCCAGGCGCCAGGCCGCGGCGGTCTCGCGAGCGTCGCCGGGGCGGATCACGTAGAGATCGGGGATCAGACGCAGGGCCATCGCATGCTCGATGGGCTGGTGCGTCGGGCCGTCCTCGCCGACCCAGAACGAATCGTGGCTGAGGATAAAGATCACCGGCAGGCGCATCAGCGCCGCCAGCCGCACGGCGCCGCGCATAAAGTCGGAGAAGACCAGGAAAGTGGCGACGTAGGGGCGCATGCCGTGGAGCGCCAGGCCATTTGCGATCGCCGCCATCGCGTGCTCGCGGACTCCGAAATGGATGATGTTTGCGCCGTGCTCGCTCGCCGACTGGGCGGGTCCAGCGAGGGCCACGCCGTTGGAGCCGGCGAGGTCGGCGGAGCCGCCGATGAGCGTCGGGTGGTGCTGGACAAGCGCCTTGAGGATCGCCGCTCCGGCTTTGCGGCTCGCGAGGCTGGCACCGATCTCAAATTCGGGGATCGAATCGAGCGCAGCTTTGGGGGTCTTACCGGCGAGCAGTGCATCGAGTTCGGCGGCCAGGGCGGGCTCGGCTGCGCGGTAACGATCCATCGACTCCTGCCAATTGAGGCGTCTGCGGCCGAGCTCTTTGGCGGCCTCGCGCTGACCCGTAATGATCGTCGGCGGTACATAGAATGTAGGCTCGAGCGGCCAATTCATGGCGGTCTTGGTCGCAGCGATCTCGTCGACGCCGAGCGGGGCGCCGTGGGAGCTGCTTTTGCCGGCCTTATGGGGGGATCCCTGGCCGATCACGGTGCGGCAGGCGATCAGGCTCGGACGGCCGGTATCGGCACGGGCGGCCTCGATCGCGGCCGCGACCGCCTCTGGGTCGTGGCCGTCGACCCGGGCGACTTGCCAGCCGTAGGCGGCGAAGCGCGCGACCGTGTCCTCGGTGAACGAGAGTTCGGTCGAGCCGTCGATCGAGATCTGGTTATCGTCGTAGAGGAAGACCAGCTTTCCGAGGCCCAGGTGGCCGGCGAGGCTCGCCGCCTCCGCAGAGATCCCCTCCATGAGATCGCCGTCTGAGACGATCCCATAGGTGAAATGACCGATCACTTGATGACCCGGACGATTGAAGCGGGCGGCCATCCAGCGCTCAGCGATCGCCATCCCGACCCCGGTGGCGAAGCCTGTGCCGAGCGGTCCGGTGGTCACCTCAACGCCGGTAGTATGGCCAAACTCGGGGTGGCCGGGGGTTTTGGAGCCCCATTGCCGAAAGCGGCGGAGTTCCTCTAGGGGAAGATCGTAGCCGCTCAAGTGGAGCAGCGCATAGAGCAGCATCGAGCCGTGGCCAGCGCTGAGAATGAAACGATCGCGATCGGGCCAGCTCGGATCCTGAGGGTCGTGGTGTAGGAAGCGTGTCCACAGGGTCACTGCCATATTCGCGGCACCCATGGGCATTCCAGGGTGCCCTGAGTTCGCCTGTTGCACGGCATCGATCGCGAGCGTCTTTACCGTGTCGACGAGGAGCGCGTGGTACTCGGGGGTGGGGCGGGCCGGGATCGACATTGCGCCTCTCCTAGCACGGTAGCGGCCGCGGGAGAACCACTGCATGGCAGGCCGACGCGAATCCCGCAGTGTTCCTGAACCTATCTGCAGTCCGGGGGCAGCACTCGTGGAATGTAAGCTATGGTAGGTTGAGCGGAAACGGTCTGGAGAACGTAATGAGCGACCCCGGCTACCTGCGGAGGACTACCTAAAGTCCCCGGCAAGCAGTCGAAGCCGCTCAGTTGGATGAATGTTTGTCCCAGCTCAGACGGGGGCTTTAGCCCTCGATCAGGCTGTAACGGGTACCGCGGGCCTTGCCCTCCCAGGTGACGGTCCCGGCGTTGATCAGGCGAGCGAGCGAGGCGCGGGCCTGGAGCGGGGTACCACCAACCTCGGAGCGGAGCTCCTCGGCGGACATCGGCTTGCCGAAGCCCCGGATCGCGGTGAGGACCGATTGATCATAGCGATCGCGGCCGGTCGCCGTGCGGGTCTCGACCTCGGCCGAGGTCTTGGGGCTGCTCTTGACCGGCGGCCTGACAACGCTCACCTTGGGGGGTGCAACGTCGCTGGCGGGCCGACGACCGCGGGTCTTTGCGACCTTCGCGGGCTTTGCTGCGGGCCTGACGGGCTCTGCGGTGATTACGGCACCTGCGGCCTGGAGGAGATCACCAACGGTGAGTCCCTTGAGCAGTGGGCCAAGACCACCAGAAGTCAGCTTGCCCAGCTCACTGAGGGTCATTTGTGGGTTCGCACGGATCTGAGCGATGAGGACATCGCGCTCAGCGTTGGCGACAGCGCTTCGGAATGTATTCTCGAACCTCGACATGGCGGCAATCTGCCTAAACGACTTACAATAGTCAATAGCTATGAGTAGGATAATTTACTGTTACCTTGATCCCTAGGTCCTAGGCCCTCGCGGGCGCCGCTCTAAGGCCTCATGATCGACGTTTTCGGGGCAAATAAGAAAAGACCACTGCGTCTCCGCAGTGGTCTTTTTTCCTAAAATCGCGCGTCGTTCACTCGCCTCTCGGGGTCCGCGAGTGACGCGCGGCGGGCAGGAGGGTATCTCGTGTGCCCTCGTCCTTGCAGACGAGAGCAGGCGAGAGGTCCTGAGAACCGCCGCGTTCGCCCTAGTATCGGTAGTAGTCGGGTTTGTAGGGGCCCTCTGCGGGGATTTTGAGGTAGTCGGACTGTTTGGCGGTCAAGGTCGTGAGTTTGACGCCGAGTTTGCCCAGATGGAGGCGGGCGACCTCTTCGTCGAGGTGTTTTGGCAGCACGTCGACCTGACCAGGCTTGTATTTCGCGGACTCGGTCCAGAGCGCGAGCTGGGCGAGCACCTGATTGGTGAACGAATTCGACATCACGAAGCTGGGGTGACCTGTAGCACAGCCGAGATTCACTAGACGTCCACGGGCGAGGAGGATGATCGCGTGGCCGTCGGCAAAGATGAAGCGGTCGACCTCGCTTTTGACGTTCTCTTCGCTGATCGTCGGGTCTTGTTCGAGGCCGGCAACCTCGATTTCGTCGTCAAAGTGGCCGATATTACAGACGATCGACTCGTCCTTCATCTGCCGCATGTGCTCGACGGTGATCACATCGCAGCAGCCGGTCGAAGTGACGAAGATGTCTCCCTTGCTCGCGGCCTCTTCCATCGTCGTCACCTCATAACCCTCCATCGCCGCCTGAAGCGCGCAGATAGGATCGATCTCGGTGATCAGCACGCGGGAGCCAAAGCCCCGCATCGACTGGGCGCAGCCCTTACCGACATCACCGTAGCCGCAAACGACGACGGTTTTGCCGGCCATCATGACATCGGTTGCCCGTTTGATGCCGTCGGCGAGGCTCTCACGACAGCCGTAGAGGTTGTCGAACTTGCTCTTGGTCACCGAGTCATTGACGTTGATCGCGGGGATCTTGAGTTCGCCGGCCTGGGCCATGTGATAGAGGCGGTGCACCCCAGTGGTGGTCTCTTCGGAGACGCCGCGGATTTCGCTGAGGACGTCGGCGTATTCGGGCTTATGGGCGATCAGGGTCAGGTCGCCGCCGTCGTCGAGCAGGAGGTTGGGAACCCAGCCATTGGGTCCGCGCAGGGTCTGTTCGACACACCAAATGTACTCTTCCTCGGTTTCGCCCTTCCAGGCGAAGACCGGCACACCCGTGACCGCAATCGCCGCGGCGGCGTGGTCCTGTGTGGAGAAGATGTTGCACGAGGACCAGCGGATCTCAGCGCCCAGGGCGGTGAGCGTCTCGATCAGTACGGCGGTCTGAATCGTCATATGGAGGCAGCCAGCGATCCGCGCGCCCTTGAGCGGCTTGGCGGCTCCGTGCTTGGCGCGCAGGGACATCAGCCCTGGCATCTCTTTTTCGGCGATTCGGATCTCTTTGCGCCCCCAGTCGGCGAGCGAGAGGTCCTTGACCTTTTGGTCGGAGGGCGTGGTGTGGGTCTGGGTCGACATGATGTGGATAGTTCTCTCTCTCGCTATTGCGGGTGCGGGTGCGGGTAAATCTTCGGTTTACGCGGCTTTTAGCCGGCATTTCGGTACTCTGGTGTCCAGCCGCCGCGGTCTTTAAACAGGCGAACGCAGCGGATCTGACGACGATCGGTGAGGAAAAATCGGTGGTAGAGGCCGGCTGGTACCACGAGGAGGTCGCCGGCGCCTACCTGGACCCGGAGCCAGCGGTCGTCGGCGGAGCGGAGGTCAAAGACCCCTTCGCCGGAGAGCACAAAGCGGACTTCGTCGTCGCTATGTAGGTGTTCACCCCTGAACTTTTCGCAGAGTTCGTCGAGCCCTGGGGTCTCGGGGTCGAGCTCGATGATGTCCTGGCTGACGTAGCCGCGCGCGCTCATCAGCTGATCGATCGCCGGTTGATAGTCGTTGGGATCGACCTCGAGGTGTTTGTGGAGCACGCCAATGCGGTCGAGTTCGGTGGTGTCGACCGGTGAGTCGGGGGTGTTTAGCCAGCTCAGCTTCATGGGTGTTTTTCTAACTGTGTGCGCGGGGCGATCGGCAGGCCCATTCGCTGGGACTCGACTAGTGCGCGAAAGAGATAGTCGTAGCACTCGGCCTGGGTCTTCGCCTGGACCCAATCGGTGCCCCAGATGTAGACCCCGTGGCCGGCGACGAGCACCGCGTCGACCTTTGCATAGGCGTCGATCGCCGCGCTTAGGCTCGCTGTGAGCTGCGATTCGCGGGCGGTATTGGCGATGATAGGCACCCGCAGAGTGTCTAGAGAGCCTGTGCCCCGTAGTCCTTTTTGCATCTCCAGGCCCTGGCAGACCAGCTCGCCGGGCTCGCCCTGGGGGCTGAAGAGGCGAGCGGCGAGCAGTGCCCAGATCGAGTGGCTGTGGATCACCGCCCCGGCATCGCGCTGGCGGAAGGCGTTGTAAAAGAGCGGTTGACACTCGCTTATCTTGAGCCCCGGATCGCGTGGCGCCTGGAGAACCACTGCCTGATCGAGGTTGTCGCCGCGGAGGAGGTAGATGTCCTCGGGCTTCATGCGCTCTTTTTGGACCCCAGAGGGTGCCATATAGATGCCCTCGGCGGCCCGAATGGAGATTCCACCGCCGGTACCGCTCACCCAGCCGAGACCGTAAAAGAGTCGGCATAGCTCGCAGATGAGATCGGGGAGCGGAGTCGCGTCGGTCATCGCCAGAGAGCCAAGGGTGCCAGAACGCCGACGAATTTCCCCTGGGAGAGGAGAGCGGCGGGCGCCGGGAGCATACACGGCAGAGCTCGAAGCGGCACCTGCATTCGTATGTGTGGAAGCTCGCGGAGTGTAGGCTCCACGGCGATTTGAAGGAGCACATTGTGGGCCCCCTATCGGGACTGGCCGCAGGGCCGCCAAAGGGGCCCAAGGGCGAGTTTAGTGGCCATTTTTCGGGATTTCGGGTGGATCCTGCTCGTAGCAGGTGTCGCTCGAATCCTGTCGACATTGCTAGCGACGACGGCGACGGCCGAGCATCAGCAGTGCGAGCAGGGTCAGGGCCGCCGCCGGGCGGGCATCCTCGAGTCGACAGGAGCAGGAGCCCGGCTCGTCCCCGCCGCCGCTCGCCGAGGCGCCGGATTCACTCGCGGCGCTGGAGCTGTTGCTGTCGCTGTTGTTGCCGCTGTCGCCGTCGCTGTAGCCGTCGCTGCCGTCGTTCGAGCCGTCGCTCGCGGGACCCGAGTCGCCCGTGGATCCCGAGGAGCCGGTGGTCTCACACTCTGGATCGATGACAAAGCTGCCATCGCAGGTATCGCCGGTTTCGCCCATGCCGTCGATGATGACGATCGTGTAATTGCCGTAGGCGGTGGCGGTTCGATCCATCGGATCGGTGATGTCGACGCGGAGCATCACGCTGTCGCCAGCGGTCTCGGGCGGCGGCATGAATTCGATGGTCGAGTCGTCGCCGACGACCGGTTGGTCCTCGATAAAGGGGACCCACTCCATCTTGTTGGCGTCGGTGAAGGACCAATAGGCGGTGAGTGTCGAGCCGTCGGTTGTCGAGTGACAGACGTCGAGGGGCACCGCCTGGTCGGCGTAGGTGAGGTCTAGATTGTTCTCGATCGCGACCGCCGGCGGCGAGGCGGCGAGGTCATCGTTATCGACCACCTTGATGACACCGCTGCGAAACGACCAGATGCTCGGTTGCGGCTCCCAGGTGTAGCCCTCGACGACGTAACCGCCGATCTCGAGGCCCGTAGTGTCCCATAGAACAGGTTTTGCGGCCTCTGCGAAGGTGATCGGCCGGCGCTCGTCGTCGGCGGTGATCCGGTGCCAGCACTGTGCCCAGACGGCGCTGGTATCGAGCACATCCTCGGGGCCGACGATGTCGGGGTCGACGAGCTCCTTGGCGAGGGCGGCTTCGACGTCGGCGTTGGCGATCCAATTGGGCAGCGGATCTTGGGGGGAATGGTCCCTGCAAAATGCGGCGAACTGGTGGGTGCGGCCGTCTTCGACCTCGTGCCAGGTCGCCATGTCGTCGGGGTCGTACTCGGGTTTGAGATCCTCGTAGGGGATTGTGTAGTGGAGCTGGGCGACCGGATCGACGCTGCGGTTGACGATGGTCATGCAGGGCGGCAGCGGATCATCAAAGAGTGTCGGTGTGCGCGGGTGCGTGCCATCGCCGGCAGAGGCGATGGAGGGCCCAAAGACGAGGGTCGCGAGGGCCCCCAGGGCGAAGAGACGAAGGCCGCGGCGGAGGTGCATGGCGCGAATATAGCTGACATCGCCGGGCATTGTCGGCCCGGTCTGGACTCAGTTGTGATGCGTTGGATCGAGGATATAGCGCCGCCGATCGCGACGGATCGCGCGGTAGCTCCGCATTTTCTCGAGAGCTTGCCGGGTGAGCATGCGGTCGTATCCGAGGCGATCCTCGGCCTCGAGCGGATCTTCTTGGAGGTAGAAGAGCTCATGGCGCTTGCTGATGAAGTCGTAGTTCACCTTGTAGGTGGGGTAGGCGAGCGCGCTCTCCATCTGGTTGTGGCCGATGAGTTCGACGACGACGGCGCCATCGGTCGCCTGCAGCATCGGCGCGAAGATGCGATCGATGCGATCGAGCGCCGGCCGACGGAGCTCTGGGGGGCCGCGAAGTGCCAGCCAAGGCAGTACGTAGAGGGTGGAGGTCGGTGCCGTGATGACCCGACCGGGCAGTTTGGGGATGCGCACGAGCAGGGGGACCCGACAGAGCTCGCTGTACACTGATTTGGTGTGCTTGGTGCCGCCGTGCTCGCCGAACTCCTCGCCGTGGTCGCTCATATAGATGATGATCGTGCGCTCTAAAAGGCCATTGGCGGCGAGCGACTCGTAGATCCGCCCGAGCTGTTCGTCGGCAAAGCGGATCTCCTGGCGATAGCGATCGAGGGGCGTCTCCTGGGGCATGCCCGCGTAGTGGTTGTTGTAGCGGGCGTGCGGGCTCTCGAGGAAGACCCAGCCGAAGAAACGGCGGTCCTCTTTGGCGAGTTTGTTGAGGTGCTTGATGGCCGCATCGGCGATTCTGCGGTCGTTGAGAGCACTTTTTGGGCCCGAAGGCAGCAGATCGTCGTGATCCCAGCCGCGCATGAAACCCTCGATTTTGCGCTGGAAATAGCGCTTGTAGTTGTGGCCGATCCAAAAGGTCGAGTAGTCCGCCCGCTGGAAGTGCTCTTGGATCAGTATCTCGGAGCTGTGCAGGTGACCTGACCAGGGGGCGCCCCAGACCTCGAGTTCGAGCATCGACGGGTAGGCCATGCCGAGGATGCCGGACATCGAGAAGAGGGTGCCGGTGGAGGGCGAGTAGGCCTGGGTAAAGACAAAGGCGCCGTCGTCGGCAAAGGCCTGCATCCACGGGCTTGTGGCCAGGGAGGGCTCGGCGAGCGAGGTCTGATCAAAGCGGGTGGCCTCGCTCGCGAGCAGCAGCACGTTGTAGTCGGCGAGGTCAAAATCTGCGGGCAGCTCCGGCAGCTGCGCGTGCTCGAGAAAGATACGTGTGCCCTCCTGATCTGAGAGCACGATGGGGGTCTCGGGAATGCCTTCGTCGGCGCTCGAGAAGGGGTGAAAGATGACGTGGGACTGGCCTAACACCGAGAATGTGCGCAGCTGGGAGATACTTACATCGAGCGATCCCGCGCGTTCGGCGATCGTACCAGTGATGATCAGACCGCTGATGATCGCCGCCGAGCTGAGCACGAAACGGGGCCCAGGCCTAGGGTGGGCCCGTTCCAAGAATTGCCAGAGGCCAACGCCGAGAAGGTGGTGCGCGACCTGCAATGCGGCCAGGTGCAGGGTTGGGTAGTGGCCGGAGTTGGCGATGTACGTATAGAGGTAGAGAACGAGGGCCGCGGGCAGCGCGGTGTGGCGGATGATGCGCTCGCACAGCATCGCCCTGCGCCCGGCCAAGCGCTCTCGCAGGGGCCGGTGCAGCCCCAGCAAGGTGTGCAGGAAGAGGCCGCCAAAGAGCGCGTAAAAGGGCGCGTAGCGGAGGAACTTGGGGTAGCGAAAGAGCACCGCCATGGCCGCCAGCGGGACTACAGCGCTGAGGGCGATTCGGGCGCCCAGGAGGATGCGCGGCCCGGGATTGAGGCGCTTCAGTGCGCTCACCCCGAGCAGGAAAATCAGCCCCGGCCAGAGGTAGCGCGGGGCGGTCGCGATCGCGAGCAGGAAGGTCTCGGCGAGCAAGCTCGGGGTGTTTATGTAGATCCGGAGCGGGACCATCGCGGTCTCGGCGAGCGAGAGCAGGATGAGTGCGATCAAGAGGGCCGCCAGGGGGGCGCCGGCGCTGCAAATTTTGGGATCCCGAGGGCTCACGGCCTGTTTGTTGCCGCCTTTGGGCGCCGGAACGACGGCGCCTTGGGTCTGGGGATCCTGCGGGTTCACGGGGTCTTGTTCTTCGCTGTGCCCGTGTCGGGTGTGCACTCCCGAAAGAGGGGGCAGCGCAGTACAGGCAGCGGTGGGTACTTGGGCAGCTTGGGATCTCGATCGTGTTCGCTGCAGCGCCAAAACACCGAGCCGCGGCCGCTTGTGAGTGATCGGCTCGCGGCGCAGCGTTTGCAGAGGCCCGGATCAGTCGAGGCCATCGGCGCTCCCGAGCGCGGGCACAGGGGGGGTCGCCTCGCTCGGCGGCAAGATCAGCTGCTCGCGCTCGGCGAGCTTGGCGAGTTCGTCGACAAGGCGGGCTGCGAGCTGGATCCGGCCGTCTTTGACGCCGCGGCGCAGAAGCGAGGCGCCGCCGAGCAGGCCCGCACTCCAGATCAGGAGGGAGATAAAGCTCGCGCTCTTGAGGAAGAGCAGGCCGACAAAACCAGAGACCACGAAGACCAGGAGAGTGCGGCGCATCGCCTCTGTCGCCGAGCCGCCGCTGCGGGCGACCTGGTCGGCGACCCGGAGTTCAAACTCGCCGTCGTCGACGCGCAGCGAAAAGTTGCGGGCGCCGAGGCTGAGGTGGGTGAAGATCCGCCGGAGCGCCGGCTTTAGCTGGGTTTCACCGAGCACCGTGCGGCCGCGAAGCACGAGCGCGTGGTCGAGGGGATCGCGGATCTGCAGGCCGCCGATAAAACCCTTGCGGTAGAGTTCGAGGCTGACCTCATCTGTGGCGAGGCCGGCTTCGTCGGCGGCGCTGACCTGAAGGCGGTGTTCGTCGCCTCGCCAGCCTGCAGGTTCGCCGGGGGGTAGCGTGGTGGGCAGATCATTCATCGAGGGTGCTCGCTTTTTGCCAGCTGGCGGTGCATCGCCGTCGCCACCGGGCTCGGCACGTAGCGCTCGAAATCACCGCCGTGGAAGGCGATCTCGCGGACCAGCGACGAAGATACATACATGTGTTCGGGGCGGGGGATCAGGAAGATCGTCTCGACCTGGGGCGCTAGGTCGCGGTTGGCTAAGGCCATCCTGAACTCGGGCTCAAAGTCGCCGATCGCCCGCAGACCGCGGACGATCACCCGGGCGCCCTGGCGCTGGCAAAACTCGACGACGAGCCCGTCAAAGAACGCAGCTCGGACTTTACTGAGGTGCGAGACGCTGGCCTCGATCAGCTCGCAGCGGCGTTCGACGGCAAAAAAGCCGGGCTTTGTCGGGTGGCGACCGATGGCGATGATCACCTCGTCAAAGATCGCCGCGGCCCGCTCGACGATCTCGAGATGACCGCGAGTGATCGGGTCGAAGGAGCCGGGGTAGACGGCGATACGGGGGTCTCGTGGGACCTCCGCCGGAGGGGTCTTCGCGGGCGGCACCTGGGGAGTATAATGCCCGCCATGCGCCGGCCTGAATTGTGCTGCATTGGCCTCTCCATCGCCTTCTCGACTGCCCTCTTCGCCTGTGGTGGAGGTCCGCCGTCGGCGTCCAAAAAGCTCGAGTCCGCGGCCGCACCGCTGGTGGTCGCGCCCGAGCGAGTGAGCGCCAAGAATCCCGCGAGTCCCTTTCGCAAGCCCTCCTTCGAGGCGCCATTGCCCCGCTCCGAGCCTCAGGTGAGCGAAGATCGCCTCACCGAGATCCTCGCGCTGGCGGAGTCCGAGATCGCCACCGGCAACACCCATGGGGCGATCCTAGAACTCCGCAAGTGTGCCAACAAAGTGCCCGCGAGCGCGCGCTGCGAGGGCACGCTCGGTCAATTGCTCGTCGATATCCCGCTTCGCCGAGCGGAGTGTCGTTATTACCTAGCCGAGGCCGCCCGTGCCGACGATGCGCTCGCCGATGCGGCCTTTTACGGCGCGCTTGGTGTGGCGCTGATGGGCCAGGGTTACTACGAGGACGCGGCGACGGCCTACCAGCGGCGTATCGATCGCGGTGCGGCACAGGCTGCGGATTACGAGTCTCTGGCGACCGCATTGCAGGGTCTCCAGGGTCGCCAAGAGGATGCCGCCGAGGCGCTGCGCCGGGCCTTTGAGCTCGATTCGACGCGGATCGACGATCTGCATGATGAAGGTGTGCTGCGCGGGCAGCTGCCTGGGCAGGCCAAACAGGCGGCCAAGCTGCTCCGCGAGTTTTTGGCTCGCTCTGCCGATCTGGGCCCGCGGGCTGTGACCCTAGAGGCTCGCATCGCCGAGCTCGAGGCCGTCGCAGAGATGGAGGAGTCGGGCACAAAGGACGGCTCCCCCGGCGCGCCGACCTGATCGTTCGGCCATGCTGCGCGAGTTCGCCCGACGATCGAAGAGGTGATCGTTAGACCCGTATTGAGGTGCTCTAGGGCGCGCTCTGCATGACTATGCACGTTCGCGAAGAGCTGGGGCAGAGGCCTGCTCTAGGGGGCGTTGCGGCGATTTCACGCGGGGTTTGGCGGGAGGGGCGAAGGTTTGACCCCATGCGGGGCCTATGCCATCGTCGGGGCGTGGCGTTCGTCGCCCTTCGCCCTTCGCCCTTCGCCCTTCGCCCTTCGCCCTTCGCCCTTCGCCCACGGCTCCCATGACGAATGACGAGAACCGCTCCGCCGATGAGGCGTTCGCGGACGAGGCTGTCGGCGAGTCGGCACCCCGCTCCGACAGCGATCCAGCCGTCGAAGACGCGGCTGCAGGTGTCGCCGAGGCCGAAGTGATCGAGGAGATCGAGGAGATCGAGGAGATCGAGGAGATCGAGGAGATCGAGGAGATCGAGGAGATCGAAGCGGTCGATGCGTCTGGTATCGACGAGGCCGAGGTCGCGGAAGCCGAGGCCGCCGAGGAAGCTGCCGACGAGGTCGCGGAAACCGAAGCCGACGAAGGGCCGGTCGAGATCCACAACGCGGTCAGCGATGCGCTCGCCGATGCGCTCGCCGAAGACGATGTCGATGCCGGCAGCTCGATGACCGGGGAGATCGTACTGCCGCCGCCACCCGATCGCTCTGGCACTAGCTTCGCCGCCTACAGCGAAGATGAGGATGAGGGCCCCGAGTTCCTCGACGAGTCCATGGGCTCCGCCGAGGATTGGCGAGCCCGTCTTGGCACAGCGATTGCCGTCGCGGAGATCGAGGAAGATGAGGAGGCGATCAACTCAGCCTCGACAAGCGACGAGCTCGCGGTCTTCGACGACGACGAAGAACCCCTCAGCGCAGCCCTCTCGAACTCGGATCTTAAAGTCTACGACGACGACGAAGAGCCCCTCGAAGCCGAACGGGCTGGGGCATCAGCCGATGAAGATGACAGCGCCCAAGTCGACGCTTCTGCCAGCGAAGAGCCGAGTGCCGCAGGTACGCCAGAGGAGTCGACACCTCGCCCGCGTGCCGTATGGATCTCGGAGCCCCGTGAAGCGGCGGATTTTTACGGCGATCCCTTCCCGCTCGATCGTTGGCAGCGCGCTGACAATCTGGTCGATTACGTAGTCCGCGGCCTCTACCGCCTGACACGTTCGCTGGGGCGGGGCGACTCGTTTCGCGTCTTCCTCGCCGAGCGCATTGATGGCGGTGGCGCTGTCGTGGTCAAGCTCTTGGGCCCCGATTACCCGCCCACCGAGGAGCGGGCCGAGCTCTTTCGCAGCGAGGCCCGGCGCATGGCCCAGCTCGACGATCCGCGGGTGGTCAAGGTCATCGATATCGGCACTACCCGGGACGGCCTTTCGTACGTCGCGATCGAGCGCCTAGAGGGGCCGAGCCTCAGCGAGTTTATCCAGGCCGAGGGTCCGCTGCCCTGGGCGAAGGCCTCGTCGATCGTCTGTCAGGTTCTCGAGGTGACTTCGTCGTTGCACGCGCTCGGGCACACGCATCGCACGATCCATCCCGATAATATCTACATCATCGGTGAGCACGACGGTGTGCCCGAGATCCGCCTGACCAACGTCGGTCTGACCCCGCTAGTCACCCACTATCGTCGCGACGATGGCAAGCTCGCGGTCACTCCCGAGGGGCTCCTGGGATCCGCCGAGTACATGGCCCCGGAGGTCGTGAGCGGCAACTTGCCCGACGTGCAATCCGACGTTTATGCCGCCGGTGTGCTGCTTTACGAGTTGCTCGCCGGGCGCCCGCCCTTCATCGGCCAAAGCCTCATGGGTCTGCTTAAAAAGCACCTCTACGAGATTCCGGCGAGCCTGCGGGCGACGGTGTACGCGGCCGAGATCCCCGACGGTATCGAGGGCGTACTCTTTAAGGCGCTCGAGAAGGATCCGGCGATGCGCTACGCCGGTATCGACGAGCTTGCTGCCGAACTCGCCGCTGCCGAGCTGCGCCAGCGCGAGCTGACGCGCACGAAGGGCTTGCTCTCCGCGGTCGACGCGGCGCTTTGGGGGGACGACGAAGAGAGCCTCGCAGAGATCATCGAGCAGCAGCCGGTCTCCAATCGCCAGACCCTGCACGAGGTGCCGATAAGTCCGCTCACCGACGAGGACTTGAGCGCCGAGGAGCGAGAAGCGCGGGATGCGAGTGTGTCGATGGCCGCGGCGGCTGTGGTCGTACCCGCGGCCGAAGAGCCGACCGCAGTCGCGGCGGCATCGGTCGCAAGCGGCGACGACAACGACAACGACAACACGGTGCGGACGTGGAGCCTGGTGATCGCAGTCGTCGCGCTCTTGGTGATCGTCTTTGTTCTCATGCGACCGGGTGGAGCTCCAATGCCTGGTACCGACGCAAAGTCGCGTGGCAATGGGCCGGCTGTCGCATCTGTCGGTGGCGCAGCGCCTGATTCTGCGGGTCATCTCGGGGCGCCGTCAGATCCATCGGAGGGAGCGCCGCTAGATCCATCGGAGGGAGCGCCGCTAGATCCATCGGAGGGAGCGCCGCTAGATCCGTCCGATGGAGCGCCGCCAGATCCGTCGGAGGGAGCG
>Ga0256845_1001817_pt1 | contig 16532 bp, 11 predicted proteins | sample RiftiametaG_FD_189101 | JGI IMG/M metagenome (GOLD analysis project Ga0256845, IMG submission 189101) | Tube worm associated microbial communities from hydrothermal vent at the East Pacific Rise, Pacific Ocean - Riftia | ecosystem: Host-associated > Annelida > Integument > Unclassified ...
AGAGACTCTTCTATTTCCTCTTCTTCCTCTAATGGTTGTGTTACTGAAGGGATTTCTATTGCCTTATTCTGCTCTATAGGTTTTTTAGAGGGAATAAAATTGGGATTAGAATCTTTAACTTCTTCTATCCTTTGCTTTAAAATATTATCATCCGAATCAAGCAAGTAAATTTCTTGTTGTGCAACAGAATAATCTATTAACTCCTTTTGTTTTGTTGTTAAAGCATCAATATTTAGCAATGGACTTACTTCTTCTTCTCTATTAAGAACAATAGGTTTCAACATCCAAAAAGAATTTAAGTCTCGCAATCTAACCTTTACTAATCTCATTTAAAAATCTCCTGTTTAAAACAAAAGGGGAGAAGACAAACGCCTCCTCCCCTTCCTAGCTACGTCTGATGAATTGACGCTTTAAAAAGTAATTGCAGTAGTTACATTCAGGTCATCCAAAGTTCCACTGGAACTAATGGTAGGATGAACTGGCATTGCAATTTCGTTAGCTTTAATAGCTACATTCCTAAAGACACCAACACCAAGACCATCATTATAGATAGCAAAGGTATATCGTTCTTTAAGTTTTACTTTAAGAATGTCAGCATTCATATCTTCCCACTGATCAATACTAACATCTTCGTCTACTATAAGAGCACCTAAGTTAGAACTATCAAAGATCATGATGTCACAAACTTGTTTTTCCTCGTCAAAAGGTACGAATGGAGAAACAATAACCCTTAACGGATAAGGGAAATAACTTGGGATAACTGCAGCAGATTGCAGATTCTGATCGAATCCATTAGCATTACTTGGATCAGTAGCTTTCTCTCCAGCAGCATTATTACCTGGCGTATAAGAACCATAGCCACCAGACATTCCCATTCCACCTTGACTGGCATTAGCCCAAGGCTGTCCAGATTTAGGCATATTGGAAGACTGGAACCATTGGCCATTACCAGTATTTTTTGTGATAGCTTGAAGCAATGGATCTGCTACCCACATAGACCATGCCATTGGGTGCAACATGATCGTGTCAGGAGTAAATCCTTGCATCATCAAATGACTATAACCTTTTACAAGATCTTCCATTCTACAAGAACCATTGCCAGCACCACTCATAGAGCGACCTGTACAAGTACCATAAACAGATTCCATCGGTCGGATATTATCAAAAAGGGTAACACCCATTCCACTAATATAGTCCATACCTTTTTTCTCTTTATGACGATCCAAACCTCGACGACCTGCACGGACATGCATGTTCATAACATCATACTGAGAGTATTTCTGCATCTCTTCAGTAATTTTGAACATAAGGCCAGTCTTTCCAACATTAACAGTCATCGATCCAGGAGCCACATTTAAACTCTGTTCTGGATATGCTTGACCTGGGGCCAAATCAAAAGCTGTCATAGCACCAGAAGCTGGGAATGTAATTCTAGCAGCTGGCGTATAAGCAATACGATCTAAGAGCGAAGGCACAATTAACATTGGCTCAACAGGCTCTCTAACAACATGTTCGATAACTTTCGGCATCCAAATAGCAGCATTAGGAGTAGCAAGGAGATCCTTGAACTCTACTTTGCTCTGAGTAGGAACATTGAAACCATTCTTCATCCACGTATCTCTGAACAGCTCAAATTTGTCGCCGAAGGCTACTTCATGATTAAATTTATTTGACATGATTAATCCTCCTTGACCTATCGTAAAATTAAGTTAACAATGGCCATCTTTTCAGCTGCATTTGCATATGTAAGCTGATCTGTACGTCCACCAGTTGCTGATCCCGGAGTTCTCATATTAGCCGCAGAATAACCACTATAAGCAGTTTTGACTTTTTCTAAAGAACCTTTAGGATATACATTCGTTCCAATAACTTGTCCAACTACACCAAATACATGATTGTTGATTGCTTGCTCTAACTGAAGAGAAATATCATCATCATCAGCAGTATCATAATCTGGATCAGCAGAATAAGGTGCATTAGAAGCATCATAACCTTCTGCGCCAGAAATGCTCAAAGTAGCTTTTACAAGATTACTGTTTTCATCATAAGTAAGAAAATCACCATATTCAATATTACCAGTAGCACTCATGTAAGTAGTTACTTGGCTAGAGCCAGCAGCATCTTCATAATGATAATAAGTAATAGTGTCAGTAACTGTCCAACCTGTTGGAATAGCATTGCCATCAGCTTCGAAAAGGAATAAAATTCCCAAATCGTAATCGATAAAATAATCACCAGAAGCAGCTAAAGAACTAATTCCAGAAACTTTATTTATTAATTGATTGTTACTGTGAGTAATAGGACTATCATCAGTAATATGAGCCATTGGGAACTTCTCAAATACGTAACCTACTACATCGTCACCAGCAGCTACTCTGCTAGCTAATCCAACCAAACCATGAAGAGCTGTAGACCCAAACCATCCACCAGTTCGTGCTGAACCCCAATTAATAGAACCTGCAAGGTTAGCAATTGCTCCACCCATTGTTTCCGTAGCTTCAACAGCTGGAACAACAGGAACAGAAATAACATAGTCACAAGTTACTGCCGTCAGAGCTTGTGGCCTAAAGTTATGATTATAAAGAGTCTGTGGATTCCAATGATCTGGGCCAGCTGCTTTATAATAATTATAAGAAGCGATACCAATTGGTTTGGAAATAAAGTCCATAGCTCTTTCACCTGGACGTAGCAAACCACGTTCAGTTAGAGCAGCTGTAACTTCTGCTTCTGTATAAGAAGCTGCACCAGTCAACAACTCACCAGTTGTAAGGTCAACAACGTTTTCTTCTACATCTACAGAAGTATAAGTAAGAACCGTTGCGCCTGTTGCTTTGTTAAATGCTTTCCTCAGACCAGCAGGGACCAAATATCCGTCTCTATCCTCTGCAATGACTTTACCAGTGCTAACAACAATATAATACTCGATTTCTTTTTCAAGTCGTTGTACTGGCAGCCACGGAGCAGGCGTAGATTCAAAATGCGGACGTTGACTATCAGAATACTCCACAATTGGAGTAACCCGGCCCATGCGATCCCAAATTTTGTGATTAGGAACATATCCTCTTGGAATTGACATGTTTTATTACCTCCTAAGTTACTCAGCGGGTTTCTTGCTGTCCGCTGAAAGGCTTTCGAATGTTATCTCATCAGGAAACATTTCGAGTGCTTTCATTGTATCATAGATACGTCGGGCACCGGAAATGTCGCCATCTTTCAAACAATCTTTTATGTTTAAAATTGCTTCTTCTGCCGGTCTAGACAAACCAACAGAATGTTGTTTGTTATCCTTATCATTGTTTGCTGTAGGATCAGAAACTGAACCTTTAGGATTCTTAGCCATACCATCATTCAACTTGTCAGTAATAGCTGTTAAATCAAAAGACTCTAATATTGCAGTAGCTTTAGCATCCAGATCAGAATCTTTTAATTCAGTCTTAGCAATATCAAGACTATCATATTTATTAGTCAGGACACTAACTAAAGCTACCTTGTCTAATTTAGCAGTGTATAGCTCTGCTCCCACTTTTACATATTCATCAACTTGTTTTTCATAATCAGAATAAGCTCTTTTAAGCTCGCTCCTTAACACATTGACAATATTATCTGATTGTTCTTTGTCTTTAAGAACAACCTCTAATTTCTCTTCTGTCTTCTTTGCATCAGCAAGATGAGTAGCACATTCGCTACATTCTCTTTTAAGAACAAGTTTACGTTCTATTAAAGCTTTTTCTACTTTATGATAAGTATCTTGTAATTCTGAATCAGAAAGAGAATCTAATCCATCTTTTTTTGAAAGCTCTGGATCTTTTGCAGGAATGTTTTTAACTACTCCTTTTCCAAAAGCTTTTTGTTTAGTGTCGATCTGGGCAAGAATACTTACTTTGTTTCCTTTTCCAGAATAGCTATCAAGAAATCTTTTTGCAGCAATAGCATGAGCAGAATCAGGGACAGGGAATGTTTTGTCCGGGCCACAGAATACAGAATCAGGAAGCTTAGCAATGCTTTCCTTAGAAAATTTAGCATCAGCAGTTTTAAAGTCTTCTTCGTTCAGAAGCTCTTCTTTCTGCATTGCTTTAAGTTCTTTTCTTATTCCATCAGAAATTTCTTCTGCTTTTATCTCTTTATCCTCATTTGCACAGGCTTCAATAGCATAAACTGTTGATTTCTCATCTTCAATACCAGAAGCTTTTTTGTCAGCAATGAATTGTTTAGAAGCTATTAACTTAGATGTCTTTATCATCAAAGCATAAGCGTCTTCATCTTTCATTTCATCAGAATACATTTTTTTGATTTGGCTAAAGAGTTTTTGCTCTGCATCGGAAAGAGAGACTTCTTTACCATTAATCTTAATTTTCATGAGACCCTCCTCTACAGAATCTTTAAATTGGAAAGTTAAATCTGCTGATTTAAGATTTCTCTTTGAATCCTCAGACAAATAAATAATTTTCTTATCGTCTTTCTTTTCAGAATCTAAAATTTCAACGACTGTTAATTGATCAGCATCAAAGACTACAAAACTAACTTCTTTGTAATCATGTTTAGCTGGAATCCATTGACAAACAAATTTAATATCACTATCAGAATTTTTACCATCCGCATAATAAAGTTCACCAGGTTCATGTTCACACCAATCATCTTTAACAATATTTCGCCCACAAATAGAACAGTATATTTCTCCAGGAGAACTAAAATTAGTTGATACAGCATCAAAGAGACCATCTTCTAATTGTTTTACTGTTGTTTCGTCAGAAATTTCAGTAACTAGATCAATATAACCCAATCCTTTCCAATCTTCTCTATCAAGAACACCAAATCGTTTAAGTGTTCTCATAGCTTTTAATTGGTCTGGAACAGAAGCAGTAACACTCATTAATGTCTCTATCTCTGGATTGCCTTGTAAATCATCTGGAATAGTAGGAACAAATTGAGCTTGAACTACTTTGCCAACAGGATCACTATAAGCATCATGATGCTTTAAAACTTTAGTTGGTTTGTGGCTGCCTGTACGAAAAGAGATAACTCCTTCTGCCATCCTAGAAGGTAAGTAGAATCTATCATTCTTGTTTTCTATTGCCGCATGAGTAGCTTCCATTTTGACTATAAGCTTTTTTCTTCCCGATGCAGCATAGTAATCTTTAAAAACACTAGATTCCCCTTTAGAAGGAGATCTTGTTGTGAAATAATCTTTAAAAGTTGTATACACTGGCATGTTTTCTATTACTCCTTATTTACCTTTGATTCCATCGTGCAAACACAATGTGGATGAAATGGCGGTAACTCTTCATAAATTATAACATCGGACTGCTTATAAAACAAAGTCTGGTCTTTACAGATAGAACAATCTGAGTCTTTATGAACTACAGAAACAATATTTTCAGCACCTGATGCTCGAAGCCCACTAGCAACACCATAATTAAAAGCCTTCATTAATTCGCTATCATCAATCATGTTAGCTCTATGTTTTAAAGCTTTAAAGACCAAATCAGTAATATTTGCATTAACTTTATTCGAATTGGTCCCTTTTATAATATTTCTTTGGATACCTCTATTTAAATCATCTTTTAGTTTTATTATGTATTTGTTAATATGATCTTCTATTACACCATCTGTTAAAGGAAGATTAACCTTCCAAACATCTGTTCTTGTAGACTGTAGACCAACTCTAAATGCTTTTTGAGATAATTCAACTAGTTTGTTTTTAGCTAATGACATTCCTGTATCTAAAATAAATTTTATTTCTGTATGACTATACCCTTTTCTAATAATCGCAGCTTTAACATCTTGTTGAAGATTATTTATCGCTTTTTCAACAGGAGGAGCTAATTTAAGAATAGATGAAAGTTCTTCTGGACCATTATCTAATTGAAAAGAATCTTTATTAATCTTAGCAGATGATCTTGTCCCATGTTGGTTTTTAGGCTGGTTCTTGTTAGAAATAGCAGCACCACCAGACGCCTTAGTACGATTCTTTTCAGCTAAGGATTTAGAGACTTCTTTGCTTTCTGGTGTACCAGGCTCATCTAATGATTGAAGTAGAATTTTATCTCTCTCTACTAAACCATAATTAGTATTAGCCCATTCACCTTCTCCTTTACCTTTACTAACTTTTCCATTACTTGTTGTCCAGCCAGTACCAATGAATGGTTCATGACCAATTTCCATTCGCATCTCATCATGTGTTATTGCGTTTTTAAGGAAAATATCAACAAAATGATTGGTCTTAGCCATCTGAGATTCAAAATCAATTTCCTTAAATCTCAACTCAACCATGTTTTCATCATCTAGAATTGTTGAATTAGGAAATGTGCTTTCAAGAAGGAGTTCTTGTATTACATAAGACTGGAACATTTCAGAAACTTCTTTCTGATCTGCTTTAGTATCATCAATTAGATTCCTTGACATAGTTTGTGCAGTACTACGATTCGCAGAACCACCTTCTCCCATATCAACAGAACTAACCCCAAGGCCAGTAAAGATACGTTGCTTGAAATGCTCTATAATTCTTTCAACAGCAATTGGTGCCGGTCCAGTAAGAAGAGGTTTAACTTCATGTCTCTCAGGAGTTACCCAACAACCATCGGATGGCATTTGCGCAACTTTAATTGCAACTTCTTCTACTTCCGAGGTACCATCAGGATTAGTTCCTGCCGGTTGCTTTTCTGTACCAACTTTATAATGAAACAAAGGAAAAAGATGTTGATAAACAAGTAATTCAACATTTTCTTCAATACGTCGCAATGCTCGTATATCATCTTTGACAGAAACCAAATCAGGAGTACCGACAGAATAACCTTCTCTTTTATTAAGAGAGAAATGAATTATATCTTCAGGTGCAAACTCCTTTGGCGTTTTACCAAAAACTTCTTGTTGGTATTTTTTTATCTTTCCATATTCATCTCTTTTAAACCTAACAGTTTCTGCTGGCATCAAAAAATATCCAGCAATAGGATTCAGTTTCTTGTTATTCGCATTAACTCTTGGCCTTCCACCAGAAGCTTGCTCATTTCTTACTTTAGCCCAAAAAGCATTACTGGTACGAATCAAAGAAGCAATGGTTTGTGACAATAATATTTTAAATGGAACTCCTGTTGCTTCTTCCATTTGCCTCAATCGTCGTTTTATGTATTTTACTCTTTCAGGCTTCTTGCCTATAAAACTATAACCTTCTTTTAAAAACAAATTCTTTTTATTCTTAAATGCACGACGAGCATAAGACTCTACATCTATAATCCTACCGCATTCAGCAAGATCCCATTCAGAAGCTTCCCATCGAAGAGAAGGAACTCTAGATCTTCCTATGTTAGAAGTGTAAGCTTTTATAGGAGAAGGAATTAACTTAGGGATAATAGTCTTTTTAGTTTTAGGGAATCCATCTGTCTTTATCTTAGGCTCCTTTTCTAAAGGAGTAGATTTTACATTAACATTTGCCATTAAACAATGCCTCTTTTCTCGAAATCAGCAATCCAATCTTTAACTTGAGCAAGATCATCTTCTCCAATGTCTTTAAAGCAGCTTTTAATAATAATGCTACTATCTATTGGTTCTTCTTGTTTTGTCTCTTCTAAAGGAATAGAGCTATCTGGAGTAAGACCAGGAATCTTTTTCCCATCAGAAGAATCTGGAACATTTTTATCATTCCCTGTTGTACTAGGTATCCCTTCAGGTAATGTCATCTTTACTGTTCCATCCTGTTGTACTTCAAAAGCAACAGGAGAAGAAAGATTTTTGTTTAATTCTTCTTCTAATATATATTTTAACTGAGCTGGATTAAAATTGCTATCTATGCCACATTGAAGACCATTCTTAGATATGGCCTTTATGATTGCTCTTATCATCATTATTAACTGAATAATACGAGACTTTAACATCGTGTTGTCAGCTTTCTTACTCATCCAACCTATTTCTGTCCCTAATAAATCATAAATCATTTGAGTGACATAAGTAAACCAATCTTCTACATATTGTACTGCTCCTTGTAATATATTCCTCAGTTGAACAATAGAATTTACTAAAGGAGAAGCATCAAAATACTTCATTGCTCCACTAGGCGTAGGTTGCGCTTCTGGTGGATATGTGCCGTTATGGAAAGAAGCATTATAAGTCTTTTTCTCTGATTCAGGAATATCATCTTTACTCCATCTTCTACCATCTCTATCTGGACGTTTTAAGGGAGGTGGAACTTTAAATCTTTTTCTCTGCTCCTCTTTCCTTAGCTCTTCCCAACGTTTATCTCTATCTTCTCTTTCTTCAGGAGAGAAAGCAGGCTTCCAAGCCTCTCTCATTTCTTCTGTTGCCATTTGAGATTCTTCACTAGGAAACACTGGCCTTTCAGGGTTGTACTTCTCAGAATCAGGAGTATTAAATTGTTCCCATTGAAAAGCGCCCCAACTACCAGCAGTTCTTCCATTCTCTCCATAAGGAGTAGCTCCTGCTCCAATATTTTCTTCTGAAGATATATTTTTATGGCCGGGAAGAGCAACACCAATATCAGCTCCAACATTACCATGAATATCAGAAAAAGGAACTTTCATATTCTGAGCAAGCATAATACTTTCATTAATATTATCAATAACACAAATCATAGGCCCTAAGATTAATTGAGTCCACATATCTAACCATTGACTAAGACCATCAAGAAAAGGACTAAGTAATGGACCTACTAATTGTATAATAAAATCAATATTGAATTTTACATCTAGATTTAATTTAGCTAAATACTGGCTTAACAAAGCTATCATTGCTAGTAATTGGCGTGGACAAATATGAGAAAAAAGATTAAGTAATTCACAGATGTCAATATATGCGCCGGGATCTTTAAATAAGGTTTTAATCTTATCAAGAATATCTGTTCTTATCTTTATATTTAACAAATGGACTTCTAATAAATCCCCACTTGGAAGTAAACTGTCAATATCTAATATCTCATCAAAACAAGGGACACATTCAGTAACCATTTTGCCAAAAGCAGCAGCTCTTTCTTTTGCTGTTGCATCAGAACCAAAAATATCACCATAATCAAAATCTTCTTGTCTGGATCTAAGACCATTCATAAAACTATTAGGATTGTCCATTGCATTATCCCAATACTTTAATGTTTTCTTAGTATTCTTTTCTGCTTCTGTACCAAAAGGATTTTCATTAATGTTCTTGTTCCTTTGATGCATACCAGGATAATAATCCATTTGCTTCCTAACTCTGGAAGAAAATCTACCTGTGCCATAAACATCCTTGTAATGGAAGGCTAATGCATAATCTTCTTCAGCCCAATTAGCAGCTTCAGATTCAAAAGCTTGTATTATAATTCCATAATCATGATTCTGAAAAGGATTCTCATCATTTATATGTAATACATCAACTGTAACACCTTTACTCTTTTTGTTGAGACTATCAAAACCTTTATGCTGTTTCTCAACAGCTATTTCTTTTTGAGTTAAAGACATTATTTACCTACTGCTTTATCAGCAACTGCTGTAGCTGCTCTTCCGCCACTTTCTTTTATAGCTTTCTTTTCAGCTAATAAGATTGCATTGGATGGATGTTTTTGTCCGCCGGTAAAGATAGGAGAAACCATTCCCTTCCCACTACCAACTCCTGGAGAAGCTGTTGATCCTGTTCCTGCAGGAACTACAACCTGAACTGCTTGGCCTGGATTCACAATTACCTGACTCTGAAATGGTAAATTATTAGCAGCCATCATTTGTTCTGCATCTTTTCTAGTTACAAAATCTTCTATCATTAAAGGAAATAATTTACAATATGTTATTTGTGTAGCTGCCGTATCATAGGCATCCTCTGCAATTTGAGAAAAAGCGAACATTCTATTTTCCTTTCTCCATAGGATTAGGCATCCCATTCTCTGCAAGTTGTGCTAGCTCAGAAATACATCGCTGATACATCTGAAAAGTAATAGTCATTCCATCAGTACCAAAAACTCTTTTGATAGCATCTATAACAGACAAATGCTCTTGAGGGTTCAAATCAACAACAACATTTTTACAACGTTCGGCTATCTCAGCTTTTAATATATCACAATCTTTTTCAATCTTTTCATAACCATCTAAAACTTTTTGAGCTTTAATCCTTCTATCTTCAATGCTATTATCTTCAGGCTCTTGTATCTCTTCTGAAATATAAGGAAGAATAGTTTCAACAGGATCCTCTGGAACCCAAGAACTTCCAGTCGTAGCATTAAGAATATCTCTATCTCTTGCAGATAACAAACTTTTGATATCCCTAGCCATTAAGTCACCGCATTTTCAGTATAGCTAACATTGATAACTATATCTGTCTTTATTTGAGCTTCACTATTAGGAGGACAGTTCTCTAGATACCAGATAGGAATATAAGAGGTAATATCAGAACCAGAATTAGACCCAATATTAGCAACAGTAATTTCTTTTCCCCACTCTATATCATCCCATTCTTGTACAGAAGGTTCTGCTTCTCCTGACGACAATTTAATACCCCAACCTGTTTCAGTATACACAACATCACCATATGGAGAAGCATCTACTAAATCAACAGGCTTTACTATAATATTAGAAAACCATTTAGAAGCATCATTATTCCTTACGTATAATTGTTTGGTTAAGCAAGAACCCTTCTTTCCATTATGAACGGAAACTAAAGGATCAAGTCCATCCAAAACATCACTAGAAATTTCAAAGAATTGATCATTCTCTTTATAATATAACTTTAAACCCATTCTCTTCTCCTAAAATGTATTTCTAAAAGGTCTGTTCCTTGCAACTGTACTACGATTCCTCTTCCTTTGCAAAAACAAATGTTTCTCTTCTTCCTCTCTATCAAAATTCCAACCTTTCCTATCTGTCTTTATTTTCTGTGAACCAGATTCAGTTCTAGCTGCTGTCATTGGACTAAAGGAATAATTACTAACTTCTGTTTCTATTCTTCTTTCTGAAGGATTACGATCCTCTTTTGAAGCATGATCAGGTCTTAAATGTATCTCATTTGTGCCAGTCCTTGGGTCTGGAGCTATAGCAACATCAGTTGAACGAGACACAACATAAAGATCATCCATCTCTAAATGAAAAGCAACTAATGCTAAATTAAGAGCATCTAATCTATGATCTCCAATCTTTTTGTCTTCCATTGCATAAACTGGTGTTTTGGTAGGAGTATAACGATCTATCATGTAACTTCTAAGTTGCTTTTCTAGTAATTTATCAGACGAAGAAATTTTAATTCTTTTTTGTTCAAATATTCTTATAGAAGCATTAACCATAAATGGTTTAGCTGGCATCTTGATATCATTACCAGTTATAGGATCTTGTGTTGGAATAGCACTTCCTGAATCATATTTCTTCATTATGTCAAGCAAACGAGCAGTATCTCTGTCTCCATGAGGAGTTCTCTCTTCATATGCCATTTTCCTTAATAACTCTTCATTTGTTGAACCATTGCCTGCATCTATGTAAATATAATCTGGTCTCCACTTCCTATTGAGATCTAGGAGTTTGGCGACACCAGATAACTGAGTAAAATCTGAACCTGAAACCAATACAGATTCCACAATCTTATACATTTTTGTTGCAGGATTATAACCAACTATAATAAATTCAGTACCATGTTTCTCGTTCCAATCAGTCCCCATACAGTATTTCCATGTAGGAATTCTTTTCAAATCCTTATAATCATAAACACTTAATGAAGCATCAACATATTCAGGTCTGTAAACACCAGATTCAGACGAACCGAAGTCTGCTAAAAATTCATGATTCCACTTCTCTTCAGTAAATCTAGCTCTGTCAGCTTCAACAGATTTATAGTGTGGCAAAACTTTATAAGTATAATGGAACTCAACATATTGAGGGTCTTCCTGACAACATTCATAATATGGAGTTCTAAAGCCAGAAGGTGTAGAGAATCCAACTAAAGCTGTATTCGGGTTTGTTTGCAGGATCGGAAGAACAGCACCAGTTATAGCATTCTCATCTATATAATCCATTTCTTCAAGATATAGTTTGTCAGCATCTTGACCACGAATACCAACTGCAGCCCCAGTCCCTTTTGCACCAGCAGCAAAACCTCTAAGTCTTGCACCATTAGTAAGAACAATTTCGTACCAAGGAGCAGAAACATCTCTTGTTACCATATTAGATAAAGAAGGATTCATCTTGATGAAGCTTCTTACCCTGTTTATGATTTCTTCTGTATGTGTCTTTTGTGGTCCAGCAACAACAATTTTAATATTAGGATTAGTAAAAAGGTAATAACAAATTTCAACACAAACTAATGTAGTCTTTCCAGCCCTACGACTAATTCTTAATACTTTTCTTCTAGCATTACATCTTAAAACTTTAGATTGATACCATCTTGCATTCCACGGAGTTCCATCTTCATTTATAAGATTAGCAGAAGCCCATTTGACAATATCAGTTAATTGCTCAGCTTCATCTCTAGCTTCTTGACTAGGTAACATTGCTAATAAATCAGGATCTAATGGTTCTTTCATTATCCCAGTACAAGGAACTGCAAATCTATTCTTCATTGATTTGCCATCAGTGCCTTGATGCTTCTCATATTTCTTTAATTGTTTTCTAATACAAGTATGGCAATCTTCTGTTACATCATCTATATTAAATGGAAGTATAACATTACGTAAATCAGCTAAAGTATCATTTGACATAATTAAACCTATTTATGAACATATACGGCTTCTTGTCCAAGTAAAGATCTTGCAGACATTTGGCCTCTGTTCATTAATTGAAGTGACTGTTGTCTCATTGTATGTGCTCTTGCAGTTTGAAAAGGAGCTGTGTGTGCGCCCCAATCTAAACTACGTCTCTTTCTTTCAGTGTCGACAATCTTATCAGCTTGACTAAAGGTAGCATCAGCTAAAGCACCCATCCCTATGCCACCGACTATAGAGCCCAAAGGACCACCAATCAAAGAACCTACTGCAAATCCAACCTCTGCAACAGCCGCAGAAATACCAGTTCTCCCTTTCTCTGCTATGCCACCTTCAGTCATTGCTGCTGATCCTAATACAAAGGCAGCACTTAAACCTGGGCCTAGTAATTTGCTTTTAAAACTAGACTTATAACCTTTTCCCTTCTCAATAGCCTTAGCAATCCTTTTGTTCTCAGGATGTAATTCTTGGAGCTTGTTAAGATTACTCATATATCTTTTACTACCAACATGTGCTCTTCTTCTCCATGGATTTAGAAGAGCTTCTTTTCTTGTCGGCGCAAACAAACCAGCAACAATTGATCCAGAAGCAAAACTTTTAGGAAACATTTGTCTAGCAGCAACATGAAATTCTCCTCTAAGGTGTTTTCCAAATTGTTTACCATATTGAGATTCCGTTCTAGCCCACGACATAAAAGAAGAAGTACTAACCATTGATCTTGATGGCATAGATGTAGGATTACTTGTATACCAATTATTAAAAGGAGAAGGCATAAATTAGAAACCTTTCTTGATGCGATTAACCATTTTCTTGGCGTCAAGGAAATGGTTTTTAATAACCTCTATTAGAAGAAATAACAGAAGAACCAATCATTGCTGCTGATCCCATTCCTAATGCAGACAGAGCTTGACCTCCATATTTATTTACAACTGTTGAATTACTCCCTAAAGCACTAGCAGCATTCGATATCCCAAATTTTGCTTTTGTAGCAGCTCTAAACAATCTTCTATTGCCAATAGTTGAAGCAGCAGCCATTCCTCCATAACCAATCCGTTCTAAAGCAGCAGCACCCATTCCTGTAACATTTTTATTACTAAGAAGTGATTTTGCATAAGGTAATCCTACTGTTCCCATTACTGCTCCAGCTGCTGCTCCACCAGCTATACCACCTAAATCACCTGTGTTGGCATATCCAATACCAGCACCAATAGCACCACCTAAAGCACCTCTTTTACCAAAATTAACCATCGAATTAAAAAAATTCATTTTTCAACAACTCCTCTATAATAGACTTTTAATGTCTTCTTATTATTATATTCTTTTATCCATGCCCTGTCGAACTATAATTACAATGTCCTTTACCTGCCTTATAAGCAGAACGGAAACCAATACCAACTGAATTCTCAGAATGTTTAGCAAATCTTTTATTTCTCCTAATACTTTGATCTTGCCATTTTCCTAATTCAACTGTCACACGTTCAGCTTTTGCTCTCTTTACTTTCCCAAATATATTAACTGCATTTATCATAGAATCAAGCCTACTTTTAACCATTAAATCTTGCTTATTAATAGAATGAACAAGGTCTTCTTCTTTAAAACCTATTAAATTCCATATACTATCACTAATAGATAATTTAGATTTATCTCTAGCTTCTATGCTCTTATTATAATCTGCTCTAGACAAAATTCTTTCTAAACCTTGATAACCTGAACCAAAATCAGTCAAAGCCTTTCTGACATCTTCAGCAAGACCACCATGACGTAATCCTTCAATTGTATTGTGACTGGCCTTGTCACCTGTAGCTAGTTTTAACCCTTGTTTATAACCAGTATATTCAGGATCAGTGTCTATACGGAAATCTCTTGCTTTCTCATACAAGTAAGGATCTCCACGTCTTCTTAGAAACAACTCTTCTTGAGCAACAGCTGCTCGATGGTGGAAAGCTGGTTCTTTGGCGAAAAGAGAAGAAGTAAGCTTTGTTGAATTTCGAAGTTCTGCAGCTTCATGGAAAGCAGTATATTTTATTAAATCTCCTGGATCTGAAAGTCCTATTTGGCGAGAGGTTGCATTTAAAATATTTTTATTTATGTAAGCATGACCTAACTTAGTTTTACCTTGCTTCAAATTCTTTTTCAGGGCTTTGCTCCAGATGCCTAAAGAGTCAACAGTCTCTTTATGCATAAAACTAACACCCATTTCGCCATAAAGATATATTCGAGGATTGTTTGCAACACCAAGCCGACTCATGAACTTTTCAGCACTCTCTTTTCCAGCCAAATCAGCCAGCTCAAGAATGTTACTCTGAGAAAAAGTAGCTTTTGGATTAGAGAGAACGGAAGACAATTCTTCTGACATCGCCAAAGCAGATTTCTTTAAGGTTGCTTTCCTGCTGAAAAGACTACCAAAGAAATTTTTTATGCCCTGATACCCTGAACCGAATTCAGAATGCTTTCTAACTTGTTGAGTCCCCAAACCTTCAGATTTAGGATGTAATCCTTCAATCTCGTTAATAGTTTTATTAGCTGACCATGTTTTATTAGCTTTCGTTGCGCCAGGCAATAAAGCTTCAGGTGCTTTAAGCTTTAATGCTTTCTCATAGCTAACACCTTTCCAATAGTCTCTAGCATATGATAAAGCAGCAGTTTCCCCTCCACCAAAAGGATCGTGCAGTGCTAGACCACCAGAAATAAAAGCTTCATTGTCAGTAACAAAAAGATTAGAATCTTTAACACTAACAGAAGAAAGATGAGCATTCTTGCCTTTGGCATATTGACGTGCCATTTCTTTTTTCGGCGACCAATAAGAACTATTCAATCGAGAAGGTCTGTGTGGGAATTCTTTTGTTCTTACCGCTTCAAAGAAATGCTCTACTGCTTTGTTCGCTTCATCTAACTTACCAAGATTAATCATTGGTTTATGAACAGTAGCTTTCTCTGCTGTTCCTCGGAAAAGTTTTCTTAGCCCCTGATAACCTGAACCAAAATCAGTCAAAGCCTTTCTGACATCTTCAGCAAGACCACCATGACGTAATCCTTCAATTGTATTATGACTAGCCTTTTCACCTGTTGCTAACTTTAACCCTTGTTTATAACCAGTATATTCAGGATCAGAAAAACTTCTAAGGGAAAGGAACTCATTATAAGAAAAACGATCTTTACGACTTCTAACAAAAAATTCTTCTTGTGCAACAGCTGCTTCGTGACGAAAATCCAATCCTTCTCTATAATGTTTAGCAAGATATCTTTCGCTATTTCGAAGTTCAGTAGCTTCATGAAAAGCAATAGTTTTGCCAAAATCTTCTGCTTGTCTTACAGAAACGATTCCTTCTGAAAGCTTAGGTAAAGCTTTGATTAATCCAGTGTCAACATAAGCAGTACCAAATTCAAGACCATGTTCTTTTAAAAGAGAAGGAAGTTTGATAGGATCTGAGCCCAAAGCCTCAAAGCCACCAAGTTCTTCTATACGTTTAGCTGGCATGAAGTTAAAACCTGCTTGTCCAAGTTCTTCCTTAAGACCAGGACGACCAACAACATTAAGTCGTCCCATAAACTCTTCTAAAGTATCTGTCTTAGCAAGCTTAGATAACTCAACAATATTTTCTTTCGAAAAAGGTTTGTTTGGATTAGCTAAAACCTTTTCAAGTCGATTGAAAGCTGTTTCTACAGGAGCAGGTTTTAATACTTTTTTAGCAACAACTTGAGGAGCAAATTCCTCCGCAGCAATAGCTGCTTTCATTGCTCTCTTAGAACTTCCTTTGTTTATAATGCTGCCAAAGAAATTCTTTATGCCTTGGTATCCTGATCCAAATTCAGAATGAGCACGTACCATCTGTGCTCCTATTCCTTGAGAACCTGGATGCATACCATCAGTTTTATTATA
>Ga0256845_1001818_pt1 | contig 16526 bp, 13 predicted proteins | sample RiftiametaG_FD_189101 | JGI IMG/M metagenome (GOLD analysis project Ga0256845, IMG submission 189101) | Tube worm associated microbial communities from hydrothermal vent at the East Pacific Rise, Pacific Ocean - Riftia | ecosystem: Host-associated > Annelida > Integument > Unclassified ...
AGTAGTAATTAAGGGTTATGAGTATAATAATGTTGAGGTGAAAGGAAATTTTAAAGATCAAATTTTTGCTGGATTTTTAGCTGTTAAAGACGAAAATATTTCTTTTGATTTTGATGGAAAAATTGATTTGAGTAAGAAAGTACCGGAGATTAATTTTATTTCGAACATTGAAAATGCAAAACTAGCGAAGCTTAATTTGGTGAGTAGTAAAAAGAAACTGAAAACAAGATTCTCAACTCAACTAAAAGTAGACTTAATAGGAGGAAGTGCAGATGAGATTGTTGGTACTGTAGAATTGCTTAACTCTCGTTATAATGATAAGTTAGATTCGATTAAAATTGAAAACATTTTAGTTACATCAGAAAAAGTAGGAGGTCAAAAAAATATAACGATAAAATCTGATGTGTTGGATGCTAATTTAAAAGGAGAATTTAAGTTTGATGAAGTGGCAAATTATATCAATAATTTTATGAGTCAATATATATCTGTAGATGATGAAAAGAATAAAAATGTAGTAAAAATGTCTAATAACATTGATTTTAATATTGATTTTCACAATACCGAAATTATTTCTAAACTATTGTTAAAAGGTATTGGAATAAGTGATAATGCAACCTTAAAAGGAGATTATAATTCTAAAGAAAATAAGTTATCTATTACAGGAATTTCAGAAATTGTTGACATTCATGGAACGGAAATTAGAAGTTTTGAATTTAATGGAGAAGCTAATAGTGAAACACTAAACTTAAATGTTGATGTAGATAAAATTTATAGTAACGATAGTTTATATCTCGATAATTTTAATATTACAAGTATTACTGGAAATGATTCTGCGGTAACAAATGTAATATGGGTGAATAATTTGGTCTCATCAAAAAATGAAGGGGATATTACGTTAAAAACCAACTTTAATAGTTATCATAATATATCTAATAAATTTGTTGATTCTTATGTTTATGTTTCTGATAGTTTATGGAGTATAAACCCTTTAAATGAAATTGTAATTGATACAGCTTATTTTTCCATAAATGATTTCACTATTTATTCTGCAACTCAGAGTGTTTTTGTTGATGGGAAACTTTCTGATAATTCTAGTGACCAGCTAAATATACTACTTAAAGAGCTAAATTTGTTAACGTTTAAAAGATTAATACCAGAAAAGGTAATTAATTTAGAGGGGACTGTTAATGGCTCTGTTGCGGTTAAAAAGCAGAACGATGTAATGGTTTTTACTTCTAACTTGGCGTTTAATCAATTTAAGATAAATAATTATTTAGTTGGTGATGGGATTTTGAAATCGGAATGGAATACGGCTAATGAGTCGTTAAAATTAGATGGTAAATTTTATAGAGAGCAAATTCCTACAATATCATTTGGCGGTTTTTATTACCCAACGAGAGAATCTGAAAGTTTAGATTTAAATTTAGAGCTGTATCAAACGGAATTGAGTATGTTCGATAATTATACGAAAGAATTTTTAGCCGATTTTAATGGGAAAGCAAATGCTAATGTTACATTAACAGGAACATTAAAAGAGCCTAGCTTAAAAGGGGCTCTAACGTTAGAAAATACAGGTTTTACAGTTAATTATTTGAATACGCATTATCAAACTGATCTATGTATAATTAATATAGCTCCAGATATGATTAGCTTTGATAATGTTGAGTTTGTTGATGAGAAAAACAATAAAGCTGTAGCTAATGGAACTGTTTATCATGAGTGGTTTAGAGATATTAGTATTGATGTTGGGTTAGACGTAAATAATTTTTTAGCACTAAATACAACAGAAGAAAATAATAGCCTTTATTATGGGGAAGCATACGTAACAGGTTTAATTAACCTCTCAGGTTATAATAATCAGCTAAGGATAGATGTAGCGGTTAAAACAGAAAAAAATACAACGTTAAACATTCCACTTGCCGATGGTGAAGATTTAGAGGAGAATAATTTTATAGAATTTATTACACATGATTCTACCAATTTATTGGTTGAAGAAGAAGTTGATTTATCTAATATTGAAATGAATTTTGATTTAGAAATTACACCAGAAGCCCAAATTCGATTGATTTTTGATGATCAGATAGGTGATGTAATGAGGAGTAGAGGAAGCGGTAATTTAAACCTTCAGATTACGAGTGATGGTGACTTGAATATGTTCGGAAATTATGTGGTAAAAGATGGAGATTATTTATTTACACTTCAAAATGTAATTAATAAGCGATTTGATTTAGAAGAGGGAGGGACAATTTCTTGGAATGGAAGTCCTTATGATGCAGAAATAAATTTAACTGCGGTGTATAGAACTAGAGCTAGATTATATGATTTATTAGCAAATGTTGATACCAATAATATATACAAAAAAAGAATTCCAGTAGATTTAAAATTGAAGATGAACAATAAAATGATGAACCCAGATATTAGTTTTGATATTGATTTGCCAACAGCTGATGGCGATACAAAAAGTAAGGTACGAAGTGTATTATATGTGAGTGATCAACAAGAGAATATTCAAGAACTGAATAAACAAGTTTTTTCCTTGTTAGTATTAAATTCTTTTTTACCACCTTCAGGAGCAGAATCGAGTTATAATCGTGCTGGTGTTGGATCAACAACATCTAGTGAGTTATTATCTAATCAATTAAGTAACTGGTTATCAAGAATTAGTAGTGATTTTGATATAGGCGTGAATTATCGACCTGGAGATGAACTTTCTAATGAAGAGTATGAATTAGCACTTTCTAAACAGTTTTTTAATGATCGTTTAATTGTAGATGGGAATCTTGGTTATTCTGAGAGAGAAGATGTGTCTAGCGAAACTCAGAATACTAATAATTTAATTGGAGATATATCTGTAGAATATAAGATTACGAAAGATGGTAAGCTTAGAGTGAAAGCATTTAACAATTCTAATCAATTTTCATTGACCGAAACCAATAGCGCATATACACAAGGGGTCGGTGTTTCATATCGTGAGGAATATGATACGAATAAAGAGTTTTGGCAAAATCTTAGAGATCGATTTAGAAGGAAATCAAAGAAGAAAAATCAATAAAACAATTATCGGCTCTTTTTAATGATAAACGGTGCATTAAAAATGATTCCGATTATCTACATTTGGCATTGAATACTTTAAAGTATTTTAATATTTTTGTACGCTTAATATAAAGACAATGAATAGACTTAAAATGAATAGTTTTTTACTAGTTATGTTTACAATAGCACTTAGTTTTACTGCTATTGCTCAAAAAGGACAGATTAGAGGTTTTATATACAACGATAAAACTGGAGAGGTGGAAATAGGTGCAACAGTATTTTTAAAAGGAACAACAATGGGGGCAGCTACGGATGTTAATGGCTTCTATTCTATATCAAAGGTTCCTGCAGGATCTTATACGCTAGTAGTTATGTCTTTAGGGTTTGATTCGCTTGCTCAAAAAATAACAATTAGGGATAATGAGATTATATCTAAAAATATGGAGATTAAAGAAGCGGCACAAATGATAAATACATTTGTTGTCTCTGCAGAAAAACAAGAAGCTAAAACTCAGGTTAAGATGTCTGTAACGAAAGTTACGCCAAAAGATATTAAATCTATACCAGCAATAGGTGGTGATCCAGATTTAGCTCAATATTTACAAGTGTTGCCAGGGGTTACATTTACTGGAGATCAGGGTGGTCAATTATACATTAGAGGAGGTTCACCAGTTCAAAATAAAGTATTACTAGATGGAATGATTATTTATAATCCTTTCCACTCAATTGGATTGTTTTCTGTTTTTGATACAGACATTATGCGTAGTGCAGATGTTTATACAGGAGGTTTTAATGCAGAATACGGAGGTAGAATATCATCAATAATGGATATTACTTATAGAGATGGTGATAAAAAGAGAATGAGAGGGAAAATTTCTGCAAGTACATTTAGTACTAAATTAATGTTGGAAGGGCCTCTTAAAAAAGCAAAAGAAGGGAGTGGAAGTATTACTTATGTGCTTTCGGGTAAGCATTCTTACTTAGAACAATCATCAAGTTTTTATAAACCTTATTTTGAAGGATTAAGTTCTGAGAATGCAAGAGGAGTAGACACGTTAGGTTTGCCTTATGGATTTACTGATATTTATGGTAAAATTTCTTTTAATGGTGGTAATGGTAATAAAATAAGCTTTTTTGGGTTTAATTTTAGAGATAATGTTACTTATGAAAGTGCAGATCCAAATGCTAACACAGGGTTAAATTGGAGCTCTGGAGGTGGAGGAATGAATTTTGTTTTAGTTCCGAGTACTTCAAAAACGTTAATTGAAGGAGTTTTTGCAGTATCTAATTATAAGATAGAACTAAATGAAGCTGATGGGCAGCCAAGGTCAAGTTCAATTAATGGATTTAATTTTGGAATGGATTTCACTACTTTTTCAGGGGATAACCAGTTTAAATATGGTTTTGAAATGTTAGGTTTTACAACTGACTTTCAGTATGTAAATTCTGTTGGAACTAAAATTGAACAAAAAGAAAATACAACAGAGCTTTCTGGTTTTATGATGTATAGAATTAATGCAGGTAAGTTGGTGATAGAACCAAGTGTAAGGCTTCAATATTACGCTTCTCTTTCTGCTTTTTCTCCTGAACCTCGTTTAGGTTTAAAATATAATGTGGCAGATAAATTTAGAATTAAAGCAGCAACAGGTATGTATTCTCAAAACTTAATTAGTGCAAATTCAGATAGAGATATTGTTAACTTATTTTATGGGTTCTTGTCTGGTCCAGAAAACTTACAAGAAGAATTTACAGAGCAAGATGGGTCAACAAGTTCTGTAGGGCATAAATTGCAAAAAGCAAATCATTATATTTTAGGGTTTGAATATGATTTTACACGTAATATTAGTTTAAATGTAGAAGGTTATTTGAAAGACTTTAGACAATTAACAAATACGAATAGGAATCAAATTTTTGAGGAAGATGATGCGGCAGCAGTTGATAAGCCAGATGTAGAGAAAAAAGAGTTTATAGTTGAAACTGGGAAAGCTTATGGAGTTGATTTCCTTTTAAAATATGCAGGAACTCGTTTAAATGTATGGTTAGTATACTCATTAGGGAAAGTAACACGTTGGGATGGTATTCAAGAATATAGTCCAGTATTTGATAGAAGGCATAATGTGAATCTTGTTACAGCTTATACTTTTGGAAAAGATTTAAACTGGGAGTTTAATGTGAGATGGAATTTAGCATCAGGATTTCCTTTTACACAAACACAAGGCTTTTACGAAGGGCTTGATTTTTCTTCAATCGATCAAAGCTATACTTCATCAAATGGAGATCTTGAGTTAGAATTTGCAGAATTAAATAAAGGTAGGTTACCTTATTATCACAGGTTGGATATTAATATTAAACGAAAATTTGTGTTAGGAAAGAATTCTATTTTAGAAGCGAATTTAGGAGCTACAAATGCATATAATAGAGATAATATATTCTTTGTAGATAGAGTTACAGCAGATAAAGTTTATCAATTACCGCTAATGCCGAGTTTTGGTATGAGTTTAACTTTTTAAGATTATAGTAAATAATACTGTTTATTAGGAAAAAAAGTAATAAGTTTGCAGCCGTTAAAAATCAAAAAAAATTATAATAATGTACGCAATAGTTGAAATAGCAGGGCAACAATTTAAAGTTGAAAAAGACCAACAGCTTTTTGTACATCGTTTAGAAGGAAAAGAAGGGGCGAAAGTTTCTTTTGATAATGTTCTTTTAATCGATAACAAAGGAAAAGTTAATGTAGGCGCCCCAGTTATAAAAGGTGCAAGTGTATCTGTAAAGATATTAGAACACCTTAAGGACGATAAAGTTATCGTGTTTAAAAAGAAAAGAAGAAAAGGATATAAAGTTAAAAACGGACACCGTCAGTATTTAACAAAAATCCAAATAGAGGCTATCTCTGAAAAAGGTGGGGCTGCAAAGCCAGCAGCTAAAAAAGCTGAACCTAAAACTGAAGTAAAAGCAGCAGCTCCGAAAGTAGCAGTTAAAAAAGCTCCAGCAGCAAAGAAGCCAGTAGCTAAAAAAGTAGTAGCTAAAACAACAACTAAAAAAGCTGACGATTCAGCGAAGTAATAACACTCATTATTTTATGTAAATAAAATAATGTAAGTGGAATTATCCCAAACTTGATTGGGGATCTAGTTTAAAAAGTTAATAACCCTCCTATTAGGAGATAAAAAGATAAAATTATGGCACATAAGAAAGGAGCCGGGAGTTCGAAAAATGGTAGAGAATCAGCATCGAAACGATTAGGAATTAAAATTTTTGGTGGACAAGCTGCAATTGCAGGAAATATTATCGTTCGTCAGAGAGGAACTAAACATAATCCAGGGGTTAATGTAGGTGTAGGTAAAGACCATACATTATTTGCTTTAACTGATGGTATCGTTAGTTTTAGAAAAAAGAGAAATAATAAATCGTATGTGTCAGTTGATCCAATAATTGAGTAATAGGATTTATTTACAATATTTAAACTCCTGTATCTAAAACTTAGGTACAGGAGTTTTTTGTTTTTATAATTCGTTATTTTTGTAGAGAAAGGGTAAAAAAATAGAGAAGAAAATGTTACAAACAGCATATATCAGAGAAAACAAAGCGTTAATAATAGAACGTTATCAAAAAAGAAATTTTGATGGAGAAGAAATCATTAATCATATTATAAAGTTAGATGATGACAGAAAATCTACTCAACAGAAATTAGATGCTCAATTAGCAGAAGGGAATAGATTAGCTAAAGAAATAGGGGAGCTATTTAAATCGGGGAAACAAGATGCTGCTAATATGATTAAAGAGCAGTCTAAAGCTTTGAAAGAAAGTGGGAATACTTTAAAAGAAGTTCAAAATAAAATTGCTGAAGAATTAAAGGAATTACTTTATCAATTACCAAACGTTCCAAATGCAATTGTTCCGCAAGGAAAAAGTGATGCAGATAATGTAACAATTTTTGAAAAAGGAGAATTACCAACATTAGATGAGGCTGCTGTTCCGCATTGGGATTTAGCAAAAAAATACAATTTAATTGATTTTGAGTTAGGAGTTAAGATTGCTGGCGCTGGTTTTCCAGTTTATAGAGGAAAGGGAGCTAGATTACAAAGAGCTTTAATTAGTTTTTTCTTGGATCAAGCAGTTGATGACGGTTATGAAGAAATAATACCTCCATTGATGGTAAATGAAGCTTCTGGTTATGGAACGGGACAGTTGCCAGATAAAGAGGGGCAGATGTATGAAATGCCTTTAGACAAGCTCTTTATGATTCCTACAGCTGAGGTGCCAGTTACCAATATGTACAGAGATGTTATTTTAAAAGAAAGTGATTTTCCTTTAAAAAATGTAGCATACACACCTTGTTTTAGAAGAGAAGCAGGTTCTTATGGCAGTGATGTAAGAGGTTTAAATAGGTTACACCAGTTCGATAAAGTAGAAATTGTTCAAATTCAACATCCAGAAAAATCTTATGAGACATTAGATGTAATGGTTGAACATGTAAAGGGTCTATTAGAAAAATTAGAATTACCTTACCGTGTATTAAGACTTTGTGGTGGAGATTTAGGTTTTACTGCAGCATTAACTTTTGATATGGAAGTCTATTCAGCTGCTCAAGATAAATGGTTAGAAGTAAGTTCTGTATCTAATTTTGAATCATTTCAGGCAAACCGTTTGAAATGTAGATATAAAGATGGAAATGGTAAAACACAATTAGTTCATACACTAAACGGGAGTGCTTTAGCGTTACCAAGAATAATGGCAGCTTTGTTAGAAAATAACCAAACAACTGAAGGAATAAAAATTCCAAAAGCGTTGGTTCCATATACAGGTTTCGATATTATTAAATAAGAGATTTATGATGAACAAATATATACTAGGACTATTAATTATTGGATTAAGTTTTAATGCATGTAAAAATCCGAATGAAAAAGAAATAGGAGAGATAGAGGCTTTAATAACTAAAGTGAATGAAACTGAAAAAGTGCTCTTATCATTAGATACCGGTAAAATTTTTAGAACTAAAAGGCAACTGGAGGGGGATTTAGCAGTATTTAATAAGATAGTTGATACGCTTAATAGGGCAGATGCTTTTAAAGTTGCAGATATTTTCGGGAGTAAAAAGAAATTTTATCGTTTAACAGTTGGGTACCCTAAATTTGTTAGTCAAATAGAAACTTCTAAAAAACAGCTCGATAATTTAAAACAAGATTTAGAAAATGGTTTAATCAAAAAAGAAAACTTTACAACTTATTATGCAGATGAACAAGTAGCGCTAAAAGAGTTAGAATTTCAAATTAATAAGTTAGTTTCAGGTATTGATGTTGTAGTAGAAAAATATGAAACTGATAGACCAGAATTGTTAGCTTTAATAGAACAAATAAAGCAGAAAGCTGCGGCCAATGAATAAGTGTTTTAAAATACTATTGCTAATTTTTATTGTTTCATTTTCTGAGACAAAGTTAGTTGCACAAAAAAATACAGACAGTAAATTAGCAGCTCAATATTATGGCGAAAAAGATTATGATAAAGCTATAATTTATTATCAAAAATTATTTGATAGAACTAAATCTCCAGCTTATTATGTAAGACTTTTAAATTGTTTTATTCAATTAGAAGAATTTAAAAATGGAGAAAAATTAGTTAAACGCCAAGTAAAAAGGAATCCAGATCAACTTCATTTTTATACCGATTTAGGAAATTTATATGAAGTTTCTAATCAATCTTCAAAAAGTAAACAAGCTTATGATAAAGCATTAAAATTACTTTCTCCGAGTAACCAGCAAATTATAGAATTAGCAAACGGTTATTTAAAGTATAAGAAAACTGATTATGCTATTTTAACCTATCAAAAAGGGCGGAAATTGCTAAAAGGAACCTATCCTTTTAATTTCGAATTAGCTCAGGTTTATCATGCTCAAGGAAATACAGAGGCAATGCTCAATGAATATTTGGAGTTATTAGATTATCAAGAATCATACATCCAGAGTGTACAGAATGCATTGCAAACTACGTTAGCCAATGATGTTGATGGAAGTGACAAGTCTTTACTAAAATCTTTATTAATTAGACGAGTTCAAAAAAATACAGATAAAAAAGTGTTTTCAGAAATGTTAATTTGGGTATATATCCAAGAAAAAAACTTTGCAGGAGCTTTTATTCAAGCAAAAGCGTTGGATAAAAGACAAAAAGAATTAGGTAAACGAATTATGGCTTTGGCTAGCTTGAGTGTAGAAAATAAAGACTATGAAACAGCAATAAAATGTTATCAATATATGATTGATAAAGGAGCTGATAATTATTACTATATCAGTGCTAAAATGGATTTAGTAAATGTTTACAATCAAAAAATTATTAATTCAAGTTATATAGAAGAAGATTTATTAGGGTTAGAAAAAACATACCAAACAACCATAAATGAATTAGGTAAAACAGCAGGAACAGCTTCTCTATTAAATGGGTTAGCTCATTTAAAAGCATTTTATTTGCACAATACTGATGAAGCGATAAAGTTGTTAAATGAAATAATTTCCATTCCAAGGTTAAAGCCTCACGATAAAGCAAAAAGTAAAATAGAATTGGCTGATATTTTGTTATTTACTAATGAAATCTGGGAAGCTTCATTATTGTATTCGCAAGTAGAAAAAGCGTATAAATATGATCAATTAGGAGAAAAAGCAAAGTTTAAAAATGCAAGAATTTCTTTTTATACAGGAGATTTTTCATGGGCAAAAGCTCAATTGGATGTGTTAAAGGCATCTACTTCTAAGCTAATTGCTAATGATGCAATGCAACTGTCTATTTTAATAACAGATAACATAGGTATTGATACTGCTGAAGCACCTTTAATGTTGTTCGCTCAGGCGGATTTATTAGCTTTTCAGAATAAAAATGAAGCAGCAATGTATCTGTTAGATACGTTGAAATTGGGATATCCAACTCATACTATTGCAGATGACATTTTATATAAACGTTTTCAAATAAATTATAAGCAAAAGAAATTTAAGGCTGCTGCTGAAAATTTAGATGCTATTGTTGAAGATTATTCAACAGATATTTTAGCAGATGATGCTATTTATAATTTAGCAGTATTATATGACAATCAATTAAACGATAAACAAAAGGCTGCTGAATATTATAAGAAAATAATGTTCGATTACCAGAGTAGTATTTATGTGGTAGATTCTCGTAAACGGTATCGGGAGTTGCGAGATACTATAAAAATCATCAAAATAGAGGATGATGTTTTAGAATTTGAAACCAATTGAATGAGCTTAATTAGTTGGTTAGAAGATAACATGTTGTCTTGCCCATATAATAAGTATTTGGGAATTGATTGTTTTGGTTGCGGGATGCAGCGTTCTATTGTAGCCTTATTAAAAGGAAATTTTATTGATAGTTTTTACATGTACCCAGCGTTAGCCCCAATGGTACTTATGTTTTTATTTTTGATAGCCCATTTAATTTTTAAATTTAAAAATGGAGGGACTTGGTTAAAGTATAATTTCATTTTTGTAATAGTTATTGTGGTTATTAATTTTGTACTTAAGTTAATTTAGTGAAAATCTAGGCTTTAGCATAGTAGGTTGAACTAATCATGCTGTAGAGTGGGAGCTAAGTCTTAGATCTTTGGAATTTCCTTGAGGATAGTGAAGCGAATGCCTTTTACTTATTTGAAAAAATAAACTGCTAAGAAGATATAGTCGCAGTTGTTTTATTACATTTGTTTTCATAAAAATTAGATATGAATTTAGAATCAATTATTTCAGTTACCGGAAAACCGGGATTATATAAAGTAATTTCTCAAATTAAAAATGGTTTAATCGTAGAATCAATACTTGAGAAGAAAAGAATGCCAATACACGCTACAGATAAAGTTAGTGCATTAAGCGATATTAGTATTTATACCAATGATGGAGATAAACCATTAGGTGAAATTTATGAAGTAATTTATAAGAAAACGGCTGGTAAAGCAGCTGTTAATCATAAAGCAAAGCCAGAAGAGTTGAGAGCATACATGAAAGAAGTGATGCCTGATTATGATGAAGATAGAGTTTATAATTCTGATTTAAAGAAATTGTTTCAATGGTTTAATCTATTAGCTGAAAAAGGTTTATTAGTTCCTGAGAAAGAAGAAAAAGGTGATAAAAAAGAAGCGACTAAAACTGCTGCTAAACCAAAGAAAGCTGCACCTAAAAAACCTGTTACAAAAAGAGCTACTCCAAAAGTAAGAGCAGCTAAAGGTGGCGGACAAACATCAATGCCTTCTAAAAAAGGAGGATGATAAAAGATATTTAAAACAAAAAAGCCGAATCAGTTAACTGATTCGGCTTTTTTGTTTTAAAAGTAAATTCTAAAAATAAAAACGAATAAGTACAGAAGAGTTCGTAAAAGAAAGCCACTCATCGTTAGAATTAAGTGCACTAAATTTGACTTCAGCTCCAAGGCTGAAATTTTTGATGAAAGAATATTCACCACCAATAGTAGGTGAAACTCCAAACGTTTTATCAGTGGTAGTGGTGGTGGTAGAATTCCAATAGGAGTAGTTTGTAGAAGTGTATTGGTTAATACCCATATTGAACCTGACACCATAAAGTATATTGAATTTTGATATTGTCTTTTTACCAAAAACCCCAATTCCTGGATTGTATTGTTTTGAGTCTTCACTAAAAGCTAAACCTATGGAGGGTTCTATTCGGAGTTTATTTCCGATATTAAAAATCAAATAAATAGATTCTGAAGGCACATTGGTATTGCTATATGTCAAATTTGATAAATTGAAAAAAGACATTCCTAGCCCAAAAACCACTTTAGAATTTTTCTCCTTCTTTTCTTTTTCTTGAGCAAAAGTAGTTTGAACTGAGAATAGAACAGTTAATAATAAAATAGCAAATCTTAATTTTGTATTTTTCATAGGTTGGAAGTTTTAATGAATATTTTTTTGATTAACGAATAACAGCTTTTTCTGGTTTTTTCCAAAAATTATCTTTTAAATTTGGATCTAGTTTAATATCAATGTCTTTTTGATGGTTCCACTTTTTATTTTCAATAAAAAAAGCATCAAACATTTCTAAAGAAGGTCCATAGTACTCATATATACCTTTTAAACTTGAACTGGAAGGGATTAAGACATCGTAAACAATTTTTTCTATGTTAGGATGATATTTTAATGACATTACCACATTTTCAGCGTATTCAAAAATTACTCTCTTTTTTGTTTTTTTAGCTGTTTTAAAAATAGGCGCTCCAAATTTTATTATCCCATTAGTTGATGTGCTTACTACATCAATTATTTTTTTATTGGTTAATAAATTGTTTCCATCCCATCCTAATAAAGTGTAGTAATTTTTACCTAGCTCTTTTGAGTAAATTGCTTTGTAGTATAAAGCACCATACCAGTTTTTACTTGTTAGCATTCTATTTTCAGGCGATTTGATAGTTTCTGATTTATCGATTAATTCAACGATTCTAAAATTATCTTTACTGGATCTAATTTGTAAAAAAGCAAAGTATTTAAATGTTCCATCAGTTAGTGGTACAGCCCAGTTGTATATTTTTAAATTGTTTTCTTGTAAAACGCTAATGGTTTTTAAAGCATCAAAATTATAGGAGAAGGAAGCGTTATTGCTAATTACTTCTTTTAAAACTGCTGTGTATTTTTTGTTCGCAATGTATTTTCCTTCATTACTCTCGCTAGCAATAATTTCTTTACCTAAAGTATTAAGCTCCGTTATTTGCTCATCAAAATTAACCTCATTTTGAGCAAAGCTAATGGTTTGGGTTCCTATCAAAAGGAAGAATAGTATGTATTTATTTATTTTCAATGTTTTAATTTAATATTTAAAGAAAAAATGTCAGTTCGAGTAACCCTAATTTTATATTAGGATTGTATCGAGAACAACATTTTTTGTGAAAAATCATTTATTCTCGATACAATTTTTCTTCGAAAAACCACTCGAATTGACAATGATTTTTCACAAAAAAACCGTGTACAAATCTATACACGGTTTTTTGATGCTAATATTGTACCAATGCAACTATTAAAGGTGCATTTTATCTTTTTTAGCTAATAATTCTTCGTCAGATTCTCTAATATCTTCGTCATCCACACAACAATCTACAGGACAAACTGCAGCACATTGTGGCTCATCATGAAAACCTTTACATTCTGTACATTTATCAGCAGTAATGTAGTAAAAATCTAAACTTACAGGTTCTTGAGTGGTATCAGCATCAATAGATGATCCATCCATTAGCTTAAAATCTCCAGAAACATCTGTTCCATCACTCATTCTCCACTCATCACCACCTTCGTATATTGCATTGTTTGGGCATTCTGGTTCACATGCTCCACAATTTATACATTCATCAGTTATTATAATTGCCATTACTCTAAAGTATTTAATGTTCGTAATTTCGCTGCAAATATAATTAAATGAGTTTAGAAAAAAGAATAAAAGGTTTCGTTCAATTAGGATTATTTTTAAAACAATTTAAATCTGAAGTAAAAGAGGAATCTTTAATGCTAATTAATGGTAAGTTCTATGATGACTTTGAGTATTTAATTCTTAGGCAAAAAGCTTTTAATGGCTGGTTTGACAAGAAAGAGGTATTAACTTCACTTTCAGCAATAGGAGCATCTTTATCTGAAGAAAATTTAAATTCTTGGCTTTTTGATTATTCGATTACTGATGACTCAAATAAAAGTGTTGGAGTTATTATGGCAGGAAATATTCCATTGGTTGGCTTCCATGATTTTCTAACGGTTTTAATTACAGGTAATAAAATACAAGCAAAATTGGCTTCAAATGATAATACTTTAATTCGTAAAATAGGAGAGGTACTTATTTTTATTGATGCAGATTTTGAACCAAAAATATCGTTTGTAGAAAGATTGGAAAAATTTGATGCTGTTATTGCAACAGGGAGCAATAATACGGCTCGTTATTTTGAGCAATATTTCGGTAAGTATCCTAACATTATCAGAAAAAACAGAAACTCTGTAGCCATTATTAATGAAAAAGATAGCGCAGAAGAGTTAAATGCTTTAGGACAAGATGTATTTCAGTATTTTGGATTGGGGTGTAGGAGTGTTTCTAAAATGTATTTTCCGAAAGGATATAAAATTGATGCTTTCTTTGAAGCTATTTTAGATGATTACCAGGATGTAACTCAGAATAATAAGTATGCTAATAATTATGATTACAATAAAGCTGTTTATTTAATGGGAAATAACCAATTGCTGGATAATGGGTTTATGTTATTAAAAGAAGATACTAGTTTTACCTCTCCAGTTGGAGTTATTAATTATGAATATTATGATTCTGTTGAAGAATTAGAAAAACAACTAGAAGCACAAAAAGAGGAACTACAGTGTATTGTTTCGAGTAAAAATACTGATATAGACACATTAGCTTTCGGAGAAGCTCAATGTCCAACATTAAGCGATTATGCTGATAGTGTTGATACTATTAAATTCTTATTGGAACTTTAAATAACTTAGAATAGATATAAGGAATCATTGTCAGTTCGAGTTATTCCGAATTTATTTCGGAATTGTATCGAGAACTAATGATTGAATTGTAAAGCGTTAAGGTTGTTTTTCGAAAGCACCTAAATCTGGCAAACCATCAGACCTTAATTCACCATCATGATCAGTAGCTACATTTCTGGTATTATCTCCTGCATCTATTGCTGGAGAACCATCTGCTAAATGAAAATCGTACAACGATTTATCTACAAAAAGAGTAGTAGAAGGGTTCAAAATAATATTGTTAAAGTTAACTCCAATTGTACTATTACTTGTTTTTAATACACAGTTGTTAAATGAAAAATTAATGGTTCCACCATCAATTTCTTCAGTGTCAAATTCAATTTCCTGATCACCATGTATAATACAATTGTAAAAATCTACCGCAGTTAAATTACTTACAACTGTAGCACCATCAATATTAGTATAAGCATTTTGTAAAAGAATTGAAGGCGTTTTTCTAGTACTTTCACTCCAATAATTAGCAAAAGTTGTATGATAAAATTGATAGTTCCCATCACCTTGTACTAACATATTGTATTGACCAGAATTACTAATTACCGAATTGGTGTCAGTAATCTGATAGTTTTTAGTAAGGATTCCAGCAACAGAATTGTTATGGATGTTACAATTATTTAAACGTAATTTATTTGCACTTACTGGTGCTAAAGGAGTAAAAGGATTAGTTTCTGCTTGTATCCCAATAAATCCATTTTTAATAATAGCATAATTGAATACATTGTCTACACCATTCGTGTTGTTATTAATCCAAATTCTATCCCACTGTCCAGAAACATCTTGATAAGCGTATTCTAAACGAGTTCCTTGAAAAGTAACAGGTTCAGCTTGGGTTCCGTTTACATTAATATTGCCATCTTCAAAAACCCAAATACCAGCACCATTATGCATGTGTATTCGAGCGCCAGCGTCAATGGTTAGTTTGTCATCACCATCTAAGGTTAAATAGCCACCAACAATAACGTAAGGTTTGTCGTTTGCCCAAGTAACATCTAAAGCAGTGTTAGAATTATCTCTATCTAGGTATACTAACGGAATTCCGTTAACCGATTTGTTGGCAACAAAATAATGAGCGTTTTGTCCCCACGCGGCTAAAGTTATGCTTTGCGTATTGCCATTGGTAACAAAATTAATTTTATCATTCACTACAAAAGGAGATAGAACATTATTAGGATCTATCGTTACTTCTGCAAAAATGAATAAACTGTCTTTTCCGCCAATAAAAACATCTTTATGAGCATTGCCTGAAACACCATCAACATTAATTCTAAATTGTGAGTTAGCTCCGTTACCAACAGAAATGCTAGAAATATTGAGTGGACTACTGCTTGGATTGTAAATTTTTAATCGTTTGGTGGTTGATCCAAAAGTGGTGAAAACAGTATCAAATAAAACAGAATCGGTAGAAAAATTTAACAGAACTGATGTAGATGTTTCAATGCCATCTTTTCTGCACGAAAAAGTGAATGTTAAAACACTTATAAAAAAAAGTATAGCTATAATTTTTCGCACTGAAGTTATTTGAAGTTGGAATATGAGAATGAAAATGAATTATTTTTTTGCAGAATGAGGCATTTTTGAGAAGCATAGCGATAGCTATGGTTAGAAAAAATAACGATATTATGTGGTAAAATAAACATTGTTCAACTTATTAGTTCAGCTACAAATAACTTCATAAGGCTGTAAAAGTAACTATTTTACGTTTAAAGGAGATTTATATTGTGTGGATATTGAAGTTACGATAAAACTTGTTTGGTGAAACTAAATTTTGTCTTGAAAAAACAATGTTTTAATGTTGCTTTTGAAAAGGTACGCAATATAGTTCGAGAGAACGTTACGTTTAACGTCTCGGCTATGGTTAGTACGGGATTTCGAAGGACTGAACTTTCGGTCTTGTACTTAGCCAAATTTTTAATTTTCTCTTTATTTTAATAGACACGCAAAATTGAAAATTTTGCGGACTTTGTTC
>Ga0256845_1001819_pt1 | contig 16515 bp, 11 predicted proteins | sample RiftiametaG_FD_189101 | JGI IMG/M metagenome (GOLD analysis project Ga0256845, IMG submission 189101) | Tube worm associated microbial communities from hydrothermal vent at the East Pacific Rise, Pacific Ocean - Riftia | ecosystem: Host-associated > Annelida > Integument > Unclassified ...
AGTTAATACGAGCAAAATTAAGAGGCTCAAAGGCATGATTAAAGCCTATAATAATACAGGGAGCCTTTTAGGATCAAAACCCCTTAATTTGAACATTAATGGTCGTAAAACTATAATTATAAGAAACAAATTTTCAAACCCCTCCAATATTGGCTATATTGTTTTTAATTCTTTTTCACAACAAGGTGTTTATGGTTATACAAAATTTTATGTTAATGGAAAATACAGGGTAGCTGTCCCTGCAAGTTCCAAAATAAATACAAAGGATATCTTTATCCCCCATATAGCATCTAATAACCAGTGGTGGACGGGCTTAAGCCTTGTTAACACCACATTAATGAAAAAAGATATTAATATTGAATTTGATAATGGTAAATCAAAATCCATTTCCCTTAATGGTCATGAACATAAAGCCTTTAGTATAGCAGGTCTGTTTTCCAATGCTCCACAATCAGATATCAAATCTGCTGTTATAAAAAATGCCCGAGGTGTGATAGGTCTTGAGCTTTTTGGAAGCAAACCGGGTATAAATAAAAATTATCTAAGTGGCATTCTTTTAAAGGATGAAACAGCCACAAACATTTATTATCCACATATTGCCAGTAATAAAACATGGTGGACAGGTATAGTTGCCTATAATCCGAACTCATCTCAAACCAGGTTGACCATTACACCATATAAAAGCGATGGAACCAAATTAATCGGTCAAGCCATTCTTCTGCAGGGGAAAGGTAAATATATTGGCACTGCAAAAACTTTAAATCTGCCCAAAGGAACACAATGGATCCATATCTCAACAGATCATCCCATTACAGGTTTTGAGCTGTTTGGAAAAAATAATGGAAAACAACTTGCAGGATACACAGGAGTTAACATCAATGGTAACACGGGTGTTTTTTCAAAGCTTGAAAAAAACGGATGGACAGGGATTGCCTTTGTAAATATCAGCAACTCTGCTTCTTCAATCACCATAAAAGCATTTAACGATTCAGGCAACTCAATTGCAACTAAGGTATTAAAATTAAATCCCCATGGAAAAATTGTGGGGATTGCAAAGATTCTGTTTGGCGCGGCTATTTCCAATGCAAGTTATATTACTTATGAATCCAATAATGAGGTTGTAGGTTTTCAACTCAATGGCTCAACAGATAATATGCTGCTGGATGCTCTGCCTGGAAATTAGTTAGGATTACGATTATGGTTGATATTTTAAAAATTTTTTTCGAAAATTCGAATGGTATTAATGCTGTCGTAGCAATTTCAGGGGTAATTATAGCATTTATGGCAATTCTTGTTTCGATTATTTCACTGATTGTTTCCATAAAATCATTGAAATATCAAAGACGGCACAATGTATTAACAGTTAAACCAATACCAGAAGTAACAATAGCTAATTATGAAAACAGTCTACGAGTGAAAATTAGAAATAATGGTACATGTCCGCTCCTTATATCTCAATTCTTCGTAAAAAAAGGTTATAAGGAAAAAAAATCTGTGATTAAATGGATGGGTAAATTGCCAAACAAGAGACTTTGGACTCATTTTGCATCAGATCTTGACAATCGGTCTATTCTTCCTGGCAAATCAATTCCATTATTGGACTTGTCAGAGACTGAAAAAGAAATAGATTTTCCACAAACCCGGGATATTTGCAGGAACTGGCTGAAAGATCTTGAATGTTTCGTAGATTACACAGATATCTACGGTACTAAATTTAACACTTATTCAAAAAAATTGGATTGGTTTAAAAAAAGAACAAAGTAACAACATAAACTAACCTGGTACCTGTTTTATTAGATTTTATTGACTTGTATCTGATTTTAGATTATTATTTTTATAAACCTTTAAAATAATAATTCTAAATTTATGGTTCGCTGATGATAAAATACTTGGGCAGTATGAGGGTTAAGGTTAAAATTCTCTGGTGTTATTTTTTATGGTACCTTTATTTTTTAATTAAATATTTTGATATTGATCCGAACCTGTGGAGCTGTTCTTTTGGGATATCTTTATTAGTCGGATTTGTGCTCAATATAAATTCCTATGATTCATTAAAAGATTTTTTAAAACTTGAGGACAAATGGAAAATATCCAGATTTTTTATCATTCCTTTTTGTGTTTCAAGTTTCCCTGCTATTATTAAAGGGAAAGGATTTATTCTGTTTTTCTCACCACATTTGATTGAAAATCTTTATGCTGGTTTTATTTGTATATCTTTTTGGTCATTTACCTATCTTTGCAAAAAAATTTCAAAATTTCATACCGAGAAAATCATGAACTAATATATTGAAGCACCATGGCTGATCTATTCGGGATATACAGGCTGAGCACAGAGTCATTAATGGTAAAATGTATCTGGTTTGAACAAAGCCTTTGTTTTCCCCCAAACTCAATTTTATCAGTATCAAATATCATTTTATATTTCCCTGGCATTGCATGAAATCCATAGTCTGTAAATGAATTTGACACATGGAAATTAAAAACAAATATCAAATTATTTCTTTTAAAGATTAATATTTTATCTGATTCGTGGATAAACATAAGTTCGGGTTTACCTGAATTAAAATTAATATGATTTTTTATCAAATTTATCATTTCATAATCAAAATCACCAAGTTTTGAAAAATATAAATTTTTATTATATCTCAATGACCATTGCCTGCGGGCATAATGATATGACCAATTATTTTGTTTTGAAGGAAAATCAATCCATTCAGGATGACCAAATTCATTGCCCATGAAATTTAAGTATCCATTTTTTGCGCTTGCAATTGTAATAAGCCTTATCATTTTATGGAGTGCAATGGCTCGAAAAGTCTCAATGGAGTCATTGTCAATTGACATTGATGTATAGATATTCTGATCAAGAAGACGCATCATTATGGTTTTATCACCAACAAGAGCCTGGTCATGGGATTCGCAATAGCTTATGGTTTTTTCGTCATCCCTGCTGGAATCAAGTTCATGCCATAATTTGCCCAGATGCCATTGTTCATCTTTTTGATCTTTTAAAAGTTTTATCCAATAATCTGCAATTCCCATGGCAAACCTGAAATCAAAGCCTGTGCCGCCTTTGGATAGTTCAAGCCCAAGCCCCGGATATCCGCTGACATCTTCTGCAATGGTAATTAACTCAGGAGAAATTTCATGGACAAGTTTATTTGCCATGGATAAATATGCCAATGCATCCTTATCAATATTATTATTAAAATAATCATCATAGGATGTAAAATTTTTTCCAATGCCATGATCCTTATAGAGCATACTTGTGATGCCGTCAAACCTGAACCCGTCTATATTAAATTCTTCGATCCAATATCTCAGATTAGACAATAAAAATTTTATGACCATGTCTTTTCCATAATCAAAGCATCGGGAACCCCATAAAGGATGGAAACCTTTTTTACCATCATGGAAAAATTGAAAATATGTATTGTCAAATTTGGATAAGCCTTCGACTTCATTGGTTGCAGCATGGGAATGTATCATATCAATTAAAACTTTTATGCCCATACCATGGGCTGCATCAATAAGGCTTTTTAATTCTTCAGGGGTTCCAAATCTGGAACTGGGTGCAAAAAAATTACTTACATGGTATCCAAAAGATCCATAATATGGATGTTCCAATACAGCCATAAGCTGGATACAATTATATCCTGCATGTTTTATTTTGGGTAATATATGATTTTCAAATTCTTTATATGTTCCCACCCTGCCCTGCTCAAGTGCCATGCCAGTATGAGCTTCATAAATTAATAAGGGAGTTGTGCCTATTTTGGGTTTTAAATGTTTAAATTTATATTTTTTTTCAGGATCCCAAACCTGGGCATTAAAAATATATGTATCCTGATCCTGGACAACCCTGTCAGCAGCAGACGGAATTCGGTCATTTTCTGTATTATCAGTGATTATTTTTAATCTATAATGTTGATTGTGTTTAAAAGAATCAATGGGAAAGCTTTTAAAAAAACTATTATCCCTAGTATTCTTTTCAAGTTTGAACTCATTAGTTTTTTCCCAATCATTCATGTCACCGATTATATATATTTCATCGGCATTGGGAGCCCATTCCCTGAAGCACCATGTTTTGTTATATTTTTTATGTAAACCAAAATTTAGATGAAAATCTGCAAAATTATATAAACTTGAAAAATTACCTATTATTTTTGATTCTTGTTGTTTTAAATAATTAATTTGCTGTAAAATTATATCTTTATATGGAATAAGGTAAGAATCATTGAACAACTCAAGATTTGATATATCTAAATCAGACAATAAATGGTCTTTTAAGCATTTTTTCATATAGATTTATATAGTTTTCCGCACAATTTGTATGGTTAAATTCCAATACACTTTCTATCATAATCCTTTGTATCTGGGACTCTTTTTCATTGGCATCAAGTTTATAAAAATCCATTGCCTGATTAACAGCCCATTTTAGTCCATCACAATTATGTACATTAAATAAAAAACCATTACCAGTATTATTATTATGGTCAAGCTGCCTTATGGTATCATGCAGACCTCCTGTATCAAATACAATTGGCAAAGAACCATATATACAGCCAATCATCTGGGGTAAACCACATGGTTCAAAACTTGAGGGCATTAAAATAAAATCCGATGAAGCAAATGCCTGATGGGATAAATCTTCATTAAAATCACAGATTGCAACATTTTTATATAATGAATGGAATTGAACAATATCCCTGAAATGACCTTGAAAAGACCCGCTGGCAACCACAACAATCTGCAGATTAAGGTAATTATAAGCTGCAATAATATCAAACATGATTTCAGCAAATAGCTGGCAGCCCTTTTGAACAGGATCAAGCCTTGATGGCCAGAAAATTATGGGTGCATTTTTATCAAGATCAAGATCAAGCATGAATTGAAGATGTTCTTTGTTTTTATGCTTTTTTATTCTTTGATTTTTAGGACCATAATTATATCTGATTTTTTCATCCACTGCAGGGTTGAATTCAGGTTCAGGAGCATTAATAATACCAGTTGCACAATCTGCGTTTACTTTGTTTGTAAGTTCTTTTTTTATTTGTTCTTCAACAAAGTGATGCCTTCCATTGATTATTTCCATTAAAAAAGTATGGCTTACCGTATTAACATAATGGGCAGCAAAAATACCAGAAGTTAAAAAATCCACCCTGTTCCAGTTTCTGCTCTCCTCGTAATTATAGGGCGGATTCATAAAATAAAGGTGATTCCAGAATGATGCAGCGTCAATACCTCTGTCCTCAATCTCTGACATTGTTGATGTGATTGTATGAATATTATGAATTGTAAAAAGGCATGGGATGTTCAATTTCCTTGCCATTGATGGGATTAATCCTGTCATCCAGTCATTACAATGTATAATATCAGGTTTGACTCTAGGTATAATATTATTAAGGACTTCTCTTTGAAAGGCAAGGGAGACTTTTAAATCCTTATCAGAATATCCTGAATAAATATTGTTTAAATAATAAAAAGCTCTGTCTTCTGCAAGATGAATGCGTTCATCGTCAAGACGATTTCTGATTTTATCTATTTCATTAATTAAAATTTTGGGATGGTTTTGATCAAAAATAGATCTATAATCAGGTAAAGCTACATGGACATCAGCATTTAAATCATAAAGAGCGCTGATTAGAGCCGCAGAAACATCTGCAAGTCCACCTGCTTTTGCAGAATAACTACAGGATTCACACATATCTTCAGGTATATATGTAACTTCAGGAGTTACAATTAAAATTCTGGGTTTTTTATTTATTCCTGCCATGGTTATAAGTAATTAAGATTAGTTTGATTTTTTAAATTAATAGAAAATTCAAATCAAGAATTTTCGTAATTAATCGTACCTATTGTACCACGCAAATTTTTTTTTGGAACTAAAAACTAAATTATTTTTAAAAATTATTTAGTTAATATATTAATTACCCTTGCAAGTTCACTTGAGCCCCATGCCTGTGCATCACATCCTCTGGGTGTATGAGGAGAATCACCATCTAGAATTTCAGGAATATACCCTACCCCGCCTTTTCTCATAAGAGAAATTGAGCTTCCAAGCCAGGAAAGAGCAGTTGCTCTGCTATTTTCACCAAAGGTTTGAAACCATGCTTCGGCAAATAAAGGAAATTGCCATGTCCATGCAGTCCCATTATGATAAGCAGGTTTTCTCATGGTGTCTTCATCGCCTTCATATCTACCTGAATATGGATAATAAGGGTCTTTTAAAGTTTTATTTTTATAAACAATTTCAAGAGGATGAGAGACCTCTCTGTCGGCAAGGCTCCTTATACCGCCTGGAACAAGGAGTTCCATAAGAGTTTCCAATGTTTCAATAATAATTTTATTATCTTTAATCACTCCCAAAGTTATCAATAATAATTGGTTCGGTCTTAATGCATCATCAGCAACAGCTGTTAAAGAAGACAAATTATCCTTGGCATGGAGGCAATCTGAAAAATATTTTTTTTCTTTTAAATAAAAATATTTTTGAATATTATCTTGAACCATTAAAGCTTTTGCATCCCATTTTTTATCAGAATTATTTTCATCAATTATTGATAAAAATTCCAGGGCGTAAAACCAGAGTGCCTGTATTTCAATTGGGTATCCCTGTCGTGGTGATCCTGCAGGAAAATTTGTATCCATCCAGGTAAAATGTGAAGGGCTGAATAAAAGGCATGTCTCTTTGTCTGCAATAATACCTGTTGGAGTTCCCTTAATAAATGAGTCACCAATGGAAATCAAAATTTGTTTAATGGTTCTTCCATTAAGATTAAGATCTAAAAATTGTTTATTTTTTTCTTTTTTAACTATTTCTCTGCAACATGCAAAAAACCAAAGTGGAGCATCTGAAGTCTCCCTGTTGGCAGTATCTTTACCGCAAATCATGTTTGGCAGAGTTCCATTTTCTTCAAATTTACCAAATAATTTTAAAATTCCCTTAGCCTGATCAAATCTTCTCAGTTCAATCAATGCCCTGCAAAAAATCAGACTGTCTCTCCCCCAGTCTAAAAACCAGGGGAATCCTGCAATAACACTATTTTCTCCTTCACGTTCTACTATGAATGCATCAAGGCTTTTTATCACAGCATCTTTAAAAGGAATTTTTGCAAAAGATTCTTCAGGATATAAATTATTTTGAGAATTTAAAATATCTTCAACCTTTTCGTTTGATTTACAGGCACATGCTGAGATTGCAATAGTTTCATTACCAGAAAGATGGATATTGAAATATCCAGGGCTGTATAAATCAGACTTGGAATAAAGCCCCCTTTGTGCTTCTAATGGATAATTTATCATATATTGCCACTCAGGTTGTATTTTAAATTCGCCGATTGATGCATCAATATAAAGTTTTTTGTTTAAATCAGGTTCAAATGTAAATCCGTTTTTAAATGGGTGAATTTGATGATCAAAATCATGTTCAGGACCTGTAAAAGCTTTTATTGTATCGTGAAAGTTTCTGTCCTCAATATCGGGTCTGATTGTAAGGGTAATAAGTTTATTGCTATGCAATATTTCCGGGTTATTTTGATTTTCAATTCTTTTGATAAATAAAACAATGGAATTATTTTGTTTTGAGGTCTGTAAAATTATTTCAATGGGAAAATATTTGCCTTCGGATGTTGGGATATTAAAAATCCATTTTGCATAATTTAAGTTCAAACATGAGAATTGTTCAAGGCAATCCGGGGCAAGCCTTCTTGAATATCCTTGATAAGACGCCCAGATTCTAAACCGTGTCAGCATCACCCATCTATTTTCAGGATACTTTTTATTAAGGTTTGCAGCTATTAATGCATCATACCGGCTCTCAAGCTTTCCAAACCAGGCAGCAGCTCTCATCATGCCGCCTTTGTTAGTGGTTTGTAAAAATTTTAAAGAAGGGTCTGAAACAATTTTTTTTCTTGTAAATAAAGTATTTAAAAATAGTGAATCAAATTTTGCAAGAAAAATTAATTTGGATTTTTGAATAATAGTTTTATTCTTATCAAAAATCCTTAAATTTAAAGTTAATTCTCTTTGTTTTCTAACTTGTTCCAAAGGTTTGAAAACTGCGAAATATTCAAAAGTTTTTGTGCCTTTATTAGCCAGGGGCAGCCCCTCTTCACAACCAAAAGTAAATTTATTATTAAATTTGTGCCTGATTATTTCAGCTCTAAAATTTAACTTTGATAAAACTAACACAAAATACCCTGGCGGTACCATTACATCACGTTTAAAATCTTTGTTCACATCAAAAATAATGACTTTGCTTTCCTTTGATTTGTGATTTAATGACCTGATAAACTCAATGGGATTTTCACTGAATTTTAAACCTGCCTTGTCAATATCAAAATTTTTGATTTTTATTGGTTCATACCCATGCTGAGAAACATAAATATCTAAAACTTTAGCTTTTAATTTCTGCAATAAAACTTTTGAAGGTATTTTTGATTCTGTTTTTAATTCTTTATTAATCATTTCAAGATCTTCCGGATCCTGAGAAAGTGCAAGTACCTCACCTCTGTTTAGTTTATAAACAAAATCATTATTATTTAAAATAACCTTGATCTTATTTTGAGAGATGAGATCATAAAATGGTTTTTCCTTTTCTTTAAAAAAATGATTGGGCCATATAGCAGTTATCTGATTATCAATATCAAGGTTTGCCAATACAATGACTTGTTTTTTGACTATAGGATTTTCCCTTAAAAGAACAATAAAATTACCTTTCCCTTGTTGAATTAATTGCAATTGATTATTCTTACAAAAAACAGGATGGGTTTTTAAAATGGTATTAAGTCTTTTAATATGATCAACCTGATTTTCTTTAGAACCCCAATTAAGAGACTTAGACTCATGTACATCGATTTTTTCTTTTGCAAACCACTCAACTCCATTGGCAAACCCAAATCCTCCGCAGATGGATAAAAGAGCAGATAAAGATGTCCTCATTTTGGAATATAATTGTGATTTGGAAGCAAGACGTATATTATCATGGGTTTCAGCATAATGAATCATGAGACCATATTTTGATGAAATTTTAATGGCTAAAGGAAGGTAATTTTCAATTTGTTCCCGGGTATAATTTTGAAAAAGCTCTGAATATGCCCAGTTAAAATTTGCAATGTTTAAATTATCAGCTGTAATATCAACTGATCCACCAAGCCCTTCCAATAAAAATAAAGTATCAGGGTATTGAACTCTTACTTTTGAAATTATATATTCCCAGGCATCAACAGGGATCATATATCCTGCATCACAACGAAATCCATCAACTCCTCTTGAGCACCAGAGAAGGAAAATCTCAGCCATATATTGCCAGAGATCTTTTTTTGAATAATCAAGTTTAGTTAAATCAGCCCATGTTGTACCCCATGCTCCGGGTTCTTCAATCCTTCCCTGTTCATCTCTTATGAGCCATTCAGGGTGACTTTCATGGATGGAAGATCCCCACCCGGTATGGTTTATGGCAATATCTAAAAACAAATAACCATTATAAAAATGAATTGCATCTACAAGCTCTAAAAATTGTTCTAATGGCGTGGCACTGGTATCAAATTCAATTAATGCAGGGTCCACATCAGTAAAATTCAATGCAGCATACGGACTGCCAAAACGTCCCATGCGTGCATATGTTGTTGGAGTCGGATGAATTGGAAGCAAATGAAGCACTCTGCAACCAAGATCTGAGAAAATAAATTCTACTTTTTTTTTGATATCTCTGAATTTTCCAGATTCCGGTATAACAGTATAATTCTTTTTATCAAGTTTAGTAATTAACAATTCATCTTTTTCCAAATAATCTGAATTGTTTTTGCTATCAAAGATTTTATTTTTTGATTGACCGAATTGTCTGACAAAAGCATTATAGATAATATTAGAGCAACATGTCCCGGCAGATTCTACATTTATTATTGTGTTTTCTCCAATGGGCCAGATTGGGATATCACTATCAAAGGGGATAAAAAAACATTTAGCCTGAAAGTGTCCAACTTCATTTAAGGGTAAAATGACGGTAAATAAAGTCTCAGACTTCTTTTCCATCAAGATATCATACCAAGCCCCATTAAGTTTTATTTCATCTTTTTCAACTTTTTTAATCAGTTCTTTTCTTGATTTTAAAGCTCCGCCAAAATTAGTTCTAATAAAGGCATTCCCTTGAATTTCACAAGAAAGTTGAAGGGAAAATTCACATAAATCCCCACAAAACATCACCATTGCTTCACCTGGCATTGGATTCTGTGTCAGAGTCGGGAACTTTGTCATAGGTCTCCTTAAACTATTTTAAAATTATTTTTTCCACCCTCCGATAAGATGAAGATGAATATGGAATATTTCCTGCCCTCCCCCTTTTTCAACATTAAAAACAAGTTTATACCCTGATTGATCAACTTTATGATCTTTTGCCATTTGTTTTGCAACCATAAATATATCTGACATGATAGTTAAGTCCTGATCTTTTAAATCATTAATGCTGCGGATATGTTTTTTGGGAACAATTAAAAGATGAACAGGAGCCTGGGGATTAATGTCTTTAAAGACAACAAAGGATTTATCTTCATAAACAAATTCACTGGGAATCTCTTTATTAATAATTTTACAAAAAAGACAATCAATTGAATTCATAGTATTTTCCTTTTGTTTTGAGTTTTTAATTTGAATCATAATTATATCACAGGCTTATTTTTTCATAAAGCATTTTTACGTTAAATCAAATTTACAATATCAAATGAATTTGTCCATAAATCAGCTACAAAAAGTTTATTCCTTAAAATATGTTTTCTTTTCAGTATTATTTTAATGCATTCAGATACCTGTAATGAAGATATGAAAAATACACAAAAAGATAAATTGCCAAGGTCATTTCCATTATTGGTTTTTTTGGTTAATGTTTTTTTATCTCCATATATTAATTCAAACCCTTTGTCTTGAGGAAAAATCACACTTACTTGACCGGATGCACCTTCGATAGCACCGGAGACCAATGGAATTGATACTTTTTTACAGGCTTCTTGTAAAACAAACCTTGTTTTGATTGAATCTAAGCAATCAATAACTATATTTGATCCTTTAATCAAATCATGGGCATTGTCTTTATTTAAACATTTATTAATACATTTGATATTTATTTGTGAATTTATTGATTTAATATGTTTGATAGCTGCATTGGTTTTAGAAATTCCAATAAGGCTTTCCTGGCTCAAAATCTGCCTGTTTAAATTGCTTGCATCAAAAGTATCATGATCAATAGCGCAGATATGACCTATACCGATTCGTGCAAGCATTTCCAGAACACATCCCCCAAGCCCCCCAAGTCCGATAATGGAAATCCTGGACTGATTAAGCTTTTTCTGGTCAGATTTTGTCAGAGACTTAAAATTTCTTATATATCTATTATCTAATATAGTATTGACCATAATACCCTATCCCCCGCCAACCGGTGGGAAAATACCAACCCTGTCATTGTTTTTTAATTTATCATGAATGTCTTTTTTTACCCCGTTTATAAAAATAATTTTGGCATTATCTTTATTAATTTTTAAATTTGATAATAATCTGCCTATGGTAATATTATCTTCAACAGAATAATTTTTTGAATTCTCAGGAGTAAATTTATTTAAATTTGCAAATAGTCTCAGTTCAATTTTTATCATTATTAATTTACTATTAATACAAGTTAAGTTAATATAATTTTCATTTCATAAATATTTATGTCATGATTTATGAAATGAGTGCAAGGTAAAATTTTTAAATTTGAGGTTATATGGGACAGGCTGAAAAACAATCGTTACATGTTGAAAAATTTGGTGAAAACCTTTCTTTATTTGCTATTAACCGGGATGATTTAAAAGAATTAATAAATTCTATCCCGAAAAATAATAATCTTAACCTTACAACAATTGAATATGAACTCCAGATCTTAAAAATAATCAGTGTGGGCTGGGCAATAAGCTTTTATATGCCTGAAACAGATAAAAACAAAAAAAAAATTTCCCAGGTGTATTGGTCATATATCAGAGATATTTCAAAAAACATTTCAAACCTGACAGGAGTTACAACAGGGCAGGAAATAGATTATTTTGAAGTATTAAAACAAAGACTTGATTTATATGTTAATGTCTTACAAAAAGCAGAAAACAGCGCAAATATTTCAACGATTATCGGGTTGAATTTTGCAAAGCTTTGTAATTCCCCTGAAGATGCCATGGCTATTCTAACAGGGACCAAAATGTTTACTTTTACAATTGGCGGAATTAAAGAATATCTTGATGCTGTTAATATCATAGAAAACAAGGAGAAACATGATGAAAATTAGATATTTATTATTTGTATTTATATTGATTTTTAGTGGATGCACAAGCGCCGGGTCAAAGTTTATTCATGTTCAATACTTAGGTAAGGCAGAAGCCTCAAAAGTCCTGAACATTGGAATTTCACCCTTTGTTGATCAAAGACAAAATATTGATAAAAAATATATTGGTAAAAGGATACTGAATTCCGGGAATGAAGAAATTTATTATGTTGATGATTTAAGTGTTGCAGATACTATTACAAAAAGCTTTGAATCACATTTGAAAAACAAAGGATATAGTTTTACTAAAATTAATGATTGGTCCCATGATGTTAATGCATTAAAAAAAATAAACCGAAAATTTCAATATATTATTGGAGGAGAAATAAAAGAGTTTGAATTCTTTGCAAATAAAGGCTATGCAACCTCAACCAATCTTGATATCACACTTGTAATCTATATAGGGGATATCCAGAATAACAAATTAACAAAAGTCCCTGTCCATTTAAATCTTGTACGTAAAGATATAAAATTTTCCAAGGAAAAAGTTGAAAAATTTATCAATGAATCTCTTACTGAAATAATTTTAAAATCATTGATTCTATAAATTATTTTTTTTTGACAATTTCACACCGGGGTTTGTAAAAGCCTCAATAATTGAATTTAATTTTTTTTCCAATTGTTCTTCAAAATTGATATGGCTGAGTTTATCTAAATCAAGCTGTTTTAATTTATGAATTTTTCTTTGCAAAAGTTCTGAGAGTTTTTCTGAACTTAATCCTTTTAAGGTATATTCATAAAAGGTATCTGTAAAAACTTCACTTTCATTAAATTTTTTCTCATATATGTTCTCATATTCAAACCAATGTGGATTATTGTACAGACTCGCTATAAAATCGACCATTTCCTGTAGCTTGGTTTCAAGGGGGATAATACTATAATTATTAATTTTACGTTTTAATTTTTTAATTTTTAAGGTCAAATTATGATCTTGATGATAGACTTCTAAGTCTTCCAACAAAGAAAAATTTTCCATTAATTCAATTTTATCATACAAATTAGCATGGATAACAGAATTGGAATATTCATCAATTATATTTGTAATTTTTAAAAGATAATTTTTTTTATAGGTTCTAAGATAATTACTAAAGCTTATGCTTGTAATATATTTATTTTTAAGCTTATCTGCTAATGTTTCCAATCTTAAAAGAGTGATTCCGATTTGTTCCAGATCGCCTTGCTTTAAAATCCGCTCGACTTTTGAGATAAGGGCTTCAAAAATTTCGCGATCTTCATCTTGAAAAACCGAAACAATATCAGCTTTTGCTCTTAGTTCCCCTATGAGGCTTTTAAGTCTAGCCTCAAGAATTCCAAGCCTTCTTATTTCATCTTTATACCTTATAATATTTGCAACACTTAATAAAACTTCACATTGTTCCGTAATATAATATCTATCTCCACTATTTATTGCATCTTTTGCACTTTTAATTAATAAATCATTGATTGAAGAAGCAGGTTTATATATGTCAGGAATTTTATTTTTTTTGATATTTTTTGAATTAAGTATTTTTTGATGTAATTGAACAATAACCCTGAAAAGGGATAAACATTTTAAAATATGATTCCCTTTAATTGGATCTGCTTTGCCCAATTTTTTTAAACCATTACAAAGAACATTATAAGTGTCCAGATTATGTTCTTCATTACCGCGTTCTATTGAAATTCTGCCAAGAGAAATCAACTTCACAGTATCTGAATGATGCTTTGAATATTGATCCTTATCATCCATATTAGCTCTGCCATAAATAAAAGTTACGATTTTTATCTTTTAATACTTAAATATACTATAAATAACAAGTCTTAGGCAAGAGCGAATTTTTCTATAATAGCTTTTGTCTCAACCAATGCTTTTGATATATTTTTTCGCCTGACACCAAATATAATTTTTATAGTATTTTTTGAAATCATTTTTGTTTCATACTTGATCGCATAAAATTTTTCATTAATAATAGATAAATCTTTTCTTAATGATTCGGAAAAAGTAATAGTTAATGTATTAGGGTTCAAGTCAATGCGCTCTATTGCTGATTTAATGCACAATACTCGTATCATAATTTTTAATAGCATATTTTCCCCATGTTTAGGAAGTTTACCAAATCGATCAATTAATTCATTTTTAATTTTTAAAATTTCAGGAAAATTTTTAATTTTTGCAAGTCTTCTGTAAATCGTAAGTCGTAATTCTATTGAATTGATATAATCTTCCGGAAGGTATGCAGACATGGCAATATTAATCTCAGGTTCCAGAACTTCTTCAAAGACTTCACCCTTAAGATCTTTAACAGCGTGATCTAAAAGTTTTAAAAACATATCATACCCAACTGCTGCTATATGACCTGACTGAGATGCTCCTAAAGCTGTACCCGCACCCCTTATCTGAAGATCTTTCATGGCAATCTGAAAACCTGAACCTAAATCACGATGTTCAACCAAAGCTGCCAGACGTTTTTTGCCATCCCGGGTCATCATGCTTTGATCAGGAATAAACAGGTATGCATATGCCTGATGATCTCCCCGACCAATTCTACCGCGCAATTGATATATCTGTGCAAGACCAAATCGGTCGGCTTTATCAATAATCATTGTATTGGCAGATGGTATATCAAGACCAGATTCAATAATAGTTGTACAAACTAAAACATCAGTTTCTTTATTGACAAATTTATACATGACTTTTTCAAGACTATCTTCATTCAACCTTCCATGGGCGATGTCAACACGCGCTTCAGGTACAAGCTTTAGTATATTTTGAGCAATTTTATTGATGGATTTTATATTATTATGAACATAAAAAACTTGTCCTTTTCGGTCTAGTTCTTTACGAATAGCATCAGCTATAATTGTGTCATCATTTTCACATATATAAGAAATAATAGGTTGTCTATCTTCTGGAGGTGTCGAGATAACACTTATGTCTCTCATTCCAGTAAGAGATAAATGTAATGTCCGCGGGATTGGTGTTGCAGTTAATGCAAGAACATCAATTGTTTTTCTTTTTTGTTTTAATTTTTCTTTATGTTTAACACCAAATCGTTGTTCTTCATCAAGGATCAACAAACCCAGGGATTTAAATTTAATATCTTTTTGAAGCAGCCTGTGGGTGCCAATGACAATATCTATCCTGCCCTCCTTAAGATTTTTTATGACAAGATTTTGTTCTTTCCTGGATTTAAATCGTGAAAGACTTTCTATATTATAGGAATAAGGTTCAAATCTTTCTTGAAAGCTTGAAAGATGTTGTTCTGCAAGAATCGTTGTAGGGACGATAATAGCTACTTGTTTATTATCATTTACTGCCTTAAAGGCTGCTCTCATAGCTACTTCTGTTTTTCCATATCCCACATCACCACATACAAGCCTGTCCATTGGTTTTGCATCTTCCATATCTAAAATAACATCATCAATTGCTTGTTGCTGGTCAGATGTTTCTTCATATTGAAAAGATGATTCAAATTCATCAAAAATATCATCGGATTTACTAAATGCAGTTCCATTTTTTATTTTTCTTTCTGCATATAGATTTAATAAATCTCCTGCAAGTTTTTCAACTTCCTGCTTTGCCTTGGTTTTTGATTTTTCCCAGGTCTTACCACCAATTTTATCAAACACCGGGATGTATCCATCAATGCCAATGTATTTTTCAATCAACTCCATTCGGTCAACAGGCACATAAAGTTTATCATCATTTTGATATATTATTAAAATAAAATCAGCAGACAAACCATCAACTTCGATAGTGGATAAACCTTGGTAGCAACCAATACCATGTATCTGGTGTACCACAATATCATTTTTTTTTAATTCTTCCGGAGTGATGAATTGAGATTTGATATCTCTTCTGGTTCTAAGTTTCTTTTTATATTTTTTAGGACCGAAAATTTCTTTTTCAGTGATAAATGCAATTTTATTATCATTATGAAGAAAACCGGAATCAAGAAAACCATGTACAAAAAAACACCCGGGTGGGATATTGGAATCAAGAGCATAATTTGATAAAAGTACAGGTTCAATTCCATATGGTTGAAGCAGTTTTGCTATTTTTTTTCTCTGGTTCTCAGAATTACAAATAATTATTGATGAAACCATGTTGTTCCGGTTATTTTCAAGCCAATCAATAAGTGGTTTAAAAATATTTTCAGGATCTATTTTATTTCTTAGATCCTGACACAAAT
>Ga0256845_1001820_pt1 | contig 16512 bp, 14 predicted proteins | sample RiftiametaG_FD_189101 | JGI IMG/M metagenome (GOLD analysis project Ga0256845, IMG submission 189101) | Tube worm associated microbial communities from hydrothermal vent at the East Pacific Rise, Pacific Ocean - Riftia | ecosystem: Host-associated > Annelida > Integument > Unclassified ...
TCATTATTAACCGATATAACTGAGAAAAGAAATTCTGAAAAATTAATCAGGGAAAAAGATCGCCTGCAGGGTGTACTTGAGCTATCAGGAACAGTCTGCCATGAAATGAATCAACCCTTAATGAGTATCATGGGATATTTTGACCTGATATTAATGGATCTTCCCCAGGACAGCCCTATTATAGAAACCATTGAGAAGATACATGGACAAATAAATAGATTATCAGATCTTGGCAAAAAACTTACTGAAATTTCAAGATATGAAACAAAACAATATCTCAAGGAAAAAATCGTTGATCTATCAAAGACATCAGCGTCTACAGATAAAACTACTTAAACGTCTTGAACTAATATCTCATTAATATAATTTCTAAAATCTTTACCTTTATTTATTAAAAACTGCTCAAAATCAATTGTTTCAATATGGGATAATGAATTTTGTAAAAATCGTTCGGCAATCTGCTGAAATTTATGGGGTAAATCACTTACATAAATTTTTAATCTGGGTTTGACCGTTTGTGAAGTCGCAAGATTATTTTCTTTGAGATATTGTTTTACAAACTTTGCAGTTTCTCTGCCGGAGTCCACCATGGCAACGTTGTCACCAAGCACTCTCTGAATGGTCTTTCTTAACATGGGATAATGGGTACATCCCAGAATCAAGGTATCAATATCTTCTGCAATAAATTTATTTAAATATCTTTTTGCTATCAGATATGCTGCTTTATCTTCAAAAAACCCCTCTTCAACCAATGGTACAAATAATGGGCATGCCTGATCAATGACCTTTATTTTATGATCAAGTTTGAGTATTTTTCTACTATAACTTTCTGATCTTATGGTTGCAGGAGTCCCAATCACACCAACTTTTTTTTTATAAGTTTGTTTCACACATGCCTCAGCTCCAGGCTGAATAACTCCTATTACCGGGATTTCAAGATGTTTTTCTAAAAGGTGTATAGCAGTAGATGCCACGGTATTACATGCAACAACAATTATTTTAACATCATGTTCCAAAAGAAAATGGCTGTTTTCAAAGGCAAATCTTTTTGTAACGTCTTCTGATTTGGTGCCATAGGGAACCCTTGCAGTATCACCAAAATATACTATATCTTCACAGGGTAACAAATCCCTTAAATGTTTTACAACTGTAAGCCCGCCAATACCTGAATCAAATACTCCTATGGAAGCATTATTTGGACCATTATTGTTTTGAGTATTGTCTTGTGACACCATCCCAGTATTCTCCTGCAGTCTATCAATATAATAAATGTTTAACTTTTAGAAAAAAAACCTGTTATATCTTTTACTATCATATATAAAGAAGGCACATAAACCAAAGTTAATATGGTTGCAACCAAAAGCCCGAAACAAAGGCTGATTGCCATGGGAATCAAAAACTGAGCCTGAAAACTTGTTTCAAGCAAAAGTGGAAAAAGCCCTGCAATTGTTGTAATAGATGTGAGAATAACCGGTCGGAAACGACTTTTTCCTGATTCCATCACTGCATCTTCTTTTTTCACGCCATCCCTGATCTTGACATTAATAAAATCAATTAAAATTAAAGAATCATTAACAACAATTCCTGAAAGAGCAACAATCCCGAAAAAACTTATTATGGTAATAGGAAATCCCATGATTGCATGACCTATAATAGCTCCAACAAGCCCAAAAGGTATTGCTGCCATTATTATTACAGGCTGAATATATGATTTAAACTGGCTTGCAAGAAGAAGAAATATACCCATCATGGCAAATAAAAATCCGGTTTTTAAGCTGTCTATGGATTCTTTACTGCGCTTTGCCTGACCTTCTATACGATATGTTACTCCAGGATATTTAAAACCAAGATCCTTTAAAAATTTTTTATCAAGGTCGCTTATTGTCTTGCTTGAGTTTCCTATATGTTCATCAATATCAGAAATTACCGTTATTACTCGTTTTCTGTTAACTCTCTTTATAACTGAATATCCTCTTTTTTCCACGATACTTGCAACTTCACTCAGAGGGATTTCCCTGCCATCAATTGTTCTGATCCGCATCTCTTCAATGGAAGATATTTTTCTTCTTTCTTTTTCAGAATATCTTACAACAACTTTTAAATCATCTTCACCCCTCTGCAACTGCAATACCTCATCACCATAATATGCCTGGCGTATCTGAATTGCAATATCTGCCATAGTCACACCAAGGGATCGTGCACCCTCTTTAATGGTAATTCTTTTTTCCATTTTCCCGAGACGGAAATCATCAGCAATATCGAAAATTCCAGGATATTTGCCGACTTCTTTTTTAAGATCTTCAGCAGCTTTGGTAAGTTTGCCATAATCATTACCAATAAGTTGAATCTCAATGGGATTGCCAGCAGGCCCACCACTTATAATAGAATAGGTTAATTCTTCTGTGCCTGACAATTGACCCACAAGTTCTCTCCAGGCTGCAATAATCTCTGAAATAGGAAGATCAGGTCTGTTTTCCGAAGGCAAAACTTCCAGCGAGACTTCTCCGCAATGGGACCCATATACTCCGGGTGCCCAATCTTTTCTCGGTATTATGCCAATCAAAGAAAAAATATTTTTAACCAGGGGTTTATCTGTCTTAAGCCTGTCTTTAAAACGTGAATTTAATTTTTGTGCGGCATTTTCAATATATTCAATATTCTGCTCGGTTATTTCAAATGAAGTACCCTGGGGATAGATAAGTTTTGCTGTTGTCCAGTTACTATCGCCTTTTGGAAAAAAAACAAAAGGGATATGCCCTCCTGCCACGGCACCAATACTTATAATAAGAATTCCAACCCCGATTGCCAATGTGAAATATCTATTTTTAAGAGTATAGTTTAAGGCACGAGTATAAAAACCGTTAATAAAATTATCCAGTCTTTTTTCAACTCTTGCCCTGATCTTTTCATGCCACCTGAACATTTTGCTATATTTTTCATTCTGAGCAAGGGAATGTTCAAGATGAGCTGGCAGCAATATTAATGCTTCGGCAAGTGAAAATGCTAAAATAACCAATACTGTCTGGGGCATTATTGCCATAAATTTACCCATGATGCCATCAATGTACATAAGAGGAGTGAAAGCTACCATAGTTGTTGCCACAGCCATTACAACCGGCACTCCCACCTGCCCCATACTGTCTATAACCGCCTGTTTAGGTGATTTGCCTTCAGAATAGTGAGAATAAATATTTTCACCAATGATTATTGCATCATCCACAAGAATACCAAGGGTCATAATAAATCCAAATAAAGAGAGCATATTGATGGAAGCCCCCATATGATTTAAAATAATAAAAGCTCCCATGAAAGACACAGGAATCCCCACAGACACCCAGAATGCAAGTCCAAGATTTAAAAACAAAGCAAGAACAATAAAAACAAGGATAATACCCTGGGTCCCGTTTTTGATCAAAAGATCGATCCTGCTCTGAACCATTTCAGCTAAATCCTGCCACGTGGCTATATGAACTCCTTTAGGAAAAATTTCAGCATTTTTTGCAATATAATCTTTTACAGCATTGGAAATAGCTATAGTATCCTGGGTTGACGTCCTGTTTATACGAACAAAGGCAGCAGGTTTCCCATTAAACCGTGCACCAAGATCTGTATCTTTAAACCCGTCAATTACATGGGCAATTTCTCCCAATAAAACCCTGGTGCCGTCTTTTCTTGTTAATACCGGAATGTTTTCAAACTCTTCACCAGTGTATAATTTACCCTTTGCCCGAATAATAATTTCCCGACCCTTTGTTTTCACTTTTCCTCCGGGCAGATCAATACTGCCTGCTTTCACAGCTTTTACAATCTGATTAAAGGAAAGATTAAATCGTCTCATACTCTGCTCAGACAATTCTATTGAGATTTCATAATCTCTGGTACCAACAACCGTGGCAAGTGATATAAGGTCGGTATTAACAAGATCGTTTTTAATTTTTTCAGCAGATTCTTTTAAGGTTTTTTCATCGACATCTCCATATACAGCAAGAGTGATAGCTGGCTCATCCTGTTTTATATCAACGACAACAGGATCTTCTGCTTCTTGTGGGAATGAATCAATAAGATCGACTTCAGTTTTAATATCATTGAGTTTTTCTCTTACATCAACACCTTTTTCAAGTTCCAGGAACACAGAGCCAACTCCTTCTAAAGCAGTTGAATAAATCCGCTTTATACCTTCCACGCCTTTGAGTTGGTTCTCAATTTTAAGACATATTCCTTCTTCTACTTCCCGGGGTGTAGCTCCGGGGTAAATAACTTTAATATCAATATAATCAAGGGAAAACTGCGGGAACATTTCTCTTCTCATATTCCTGACAGTTATAATACCTGCAATAATAAGGAATATCATAACAAGGTTAACCGTAACCCTGTGTTCAACAGACCATTTACCCAAACCTTTCATAATATTTCCTATCTATCAGAATTATTTAAGTTTAACCTGCATGCCTTCTATTGCTCCTGGAATAGGGACAGACAATATCTTATCGCCATTTTGCAAACCTGATTGTATATAAACCTGTTCTTCAAATTTACGTAATATTCCTATGGTCTGTCTGTGCAATTGACCATTTTTTACAAGAAAAATACTATTTTGTTTTATAAGATGCCTTGGAAGAATAAAAATATTATCATATTTCTGCCCTTGAATGCTGCATTTAACAAACATTCCCGGACGTAGTTTATAACCAGGGCTGAGATTATCATCAATATTGTTAATTTCAATGGTCATGGGCAAAGTTCTGGTTTTTTCATCTATATTTGCCTTTACTCTTATAACTTTTCCAGACCATACATGTAAATTTTTAATATCAGACCCTGCCAACTTAATCTCAACTTCCGGTAAAAACCCTTTTTCCATGACAGAACTAAGCCATCTCATTTTCTCAAGGGGAATACTAATATCAACATCAAATTTGGATTTTAAGTAAATATTCCCAAGGGGCTGCCCCATGGCAACAAATTCGCCTTGTTCTATAAACTTATTCATTACATAGCCGTCAAAAGGGGCTTTGATTTCTGTTTTTCCCAAAGCAAGGTTTGCTTTTTCAAGATCAACCCCTGCCATTTTTAAAACATTTTGTTTTTGCTGCATAATTGAATCTGTTAAAGATAATCGATTACTTATATTTTGAGCCTGCATTTTTGCCTGAAGATATTTCATTTCAGAACTGTCCAGCATATTTTTTGAAGCATAATTACCCTGGGATAATTTCTTTATTCTATTAAACTCTTTTGTAGAAAGTCTAAGATTATCATTTGCAAGACCAATATCAGTCTTAAGATTTTTTATTTCCTGCTCTAACCTTGCTATATCAACTTTTGCCTGTCTTAGTTTCACAATACATGCATCTTTTGCAAGTTTATATGATCTTGGATCAATTCGGAATATCAATTCATTTTTTTTCAAAAACCCGCCCTCAACAAACAAAGGGTTTGTATATTCAATGGTGCCTGATACTTCAGCAGTAAGTTTAACCAATTTTCTGGGTTTAACAGTTCCAAAGGCATCAACGCGCATAACTATTGATTCAGGTTTAACAGATAACACTTCAGCAATGGGATAAGCTTTTTCAGGCTCTTTTTTGTCTGGTTTGGTTTTTGTTATATATAAAACTCCAGCAATCCCGATTGCAAGTATAAGCACTATAATTACACGAATGCCTCTTGAAAAAAAACCCATCTCATCTACCTCCGAAAAGGATTGAAAAAAATTATATAAATATGAACTATAAGAATTAAATGATAAAAAGCAAATTAAATTAATGGTAAAAAAAAGCCGTACAGATTCAAAAAGGAGAGTACGAATCAGTACGGCTTATACAATTTCTAAAGCTCAATAATCAGCTATGTATTACTAATTAAAGTTCTTTAATCTTTTCTGTTAATTCCGGTATAAACTCAAGAATATCTTCCACAATGCCAACATCAGCAACCTGAAAAATAGGTGCATTTATATTCTTGTTTACTGCAATTATAAAAGGATCGCCCTTGAGCCCGCCTAAATGTTGAAATGATCCGCTGATCCCCATTGCCAGATATACTTTTGGCTTAACTGTTTGACCGGATGTTCCGACCTGTCGTGATTTTTCAAGCCAGTTAGCATCAACAATAGGTCTTGAACATGATACAACAGCTCCCATTGCTTCGGCAAGTTCCTGGGCAATTTCAATATTTTCTTCTTCTTCAATACCTCGACCAATGGAAACAAGTACGTCTGACTTAGTAATGTCAACATCACCTACTTCAGCTTCAACTACTTCAAGAAAACGCCTTTTACCTGAAAGATCTCCTGCTTCACCTGATTTATCAACAATAGTTCCACCTTCAGAACCGTCTTCATTTGGAGCAAATGCTCCGGGTCTAATTGCAATAACAGCACCGTTGGAAATGTCTAAGTCGTTGTGAGTGCTTATGATACCACCTAAAACCTGACGGACAATTTTCGCAGTTGATCCATCTGATTCTTCAATATCAATAACATCCGAAGCACAGGCAGAATCAAGTTTGATTGATAATCCAGGACAAAGATCCATGGCAAATGTAGTATTACCTGCCAGGAAAATAGCATCAGCAGGTAAAATATTACAAAGTGCTTTTCGTACAACTTCTGCATTTGGATAACTAAGTTCTTCATGACTTATTGTAATAACTTCTTTAAAAACACTTGTCATATCCTTAGCAACCTTATTCAAATTATCGCCAGAACCTGTTACAATTGCTGTAACCTGTGCGTTTGCATCAAGTTTTGCTGCTGCGGCCTGGAACTCATATGCTATATCTTCTGCCACACCGTCCTGATGTGGAATATATGCAAAAATCTGTGCCATTATGCCAATCCTCCTTTGCTTTTCAGTTTTTCAATAAGCTGCTCAATGATTTCATCTGTTGAGCCCTCAAGCATTTCAGCGCCTTCTCCAAGATCAGGTACAAAATAATCAATTCTTTTCATTTTTGCACCATCTTTACCTATAGATCCAGCATCAATACCAAGATCCGAAGCTCCTTTTACAGGGATCTCAATTTTTGCAACTTTCCTGATACCGCGGATTCCAACATAGCGAGGTTCATTGATCCCGGTCTGGATTGACAATACACAAGGAAGTTCAATCTCATTCATCTCCTTGTTACCGCCTTCAATTTCTCTTCCTATTTTAATTTTTTTATCATCTTCAATATCAATTTGATTAACTAAAGATGCATAGGGAACATCAAGCATTGCAGCAAGCATGCCACCCACTTCTGCTGCGCCATTATCAGCCTGGGCACCAGTAAGAATCAAGTCATAATTTCCTTTTTCGACCTCAGCCTTTAAAATAGAAGCAATCCCCCTTGAATCAGAATCTTCAAAGGCGTCATCAGAAAGCAGGATACCATTATCAGCACCCATTGCCATCTCCCGCCTCAACACTTCTTCTGATTCGTCATCACCAACACTCACAACAGTAACGCTGCCGCCGTGTTCGTCAACTATTTGAATTGCTTCTTCGACTGCATAGTTATCCCATTCATTCACAGAATAGACAAGATCATCACGATCAATATCATTACCCGCACTATTGAGTTCAAACTCATTTTCTGCAGTATCAGGGACCCGTTTGATACAAACCAAAATCTCCATTTTATCCTCCACATTAATTATTATAACTTCAATAAAAAAATAATAATTCTAATTATTTACAAAAACATTAAACAAGGTGCTCTTCAATGAGTGTTGTAAAATCAAGGGCTGCAATTTCCCCTTCTTTACCGGCAACTTTTATTGCATCTTCAATATTCACAAGGCAGAATGGACAGGCAGTTACAATCACATTTGCTCCTGCTTCTGCTGCCATATTAACCCTTAGTACACCCATTCGAACTTCTTCTTCAGGTTCATAAAATAGCATTAATCCGCCGCCGCCACAACAGAATGAACGATCACGACTCTTTTTTAATTCGATTCTATTTAAACCATTAATAGCATCCAAAGCTGTTCTAGGTGCATCATAGACTCCATTATGACGCCCAAGATAACATGGGTCATGGTACACGTATATTTTTTCAGGGTTTTTAGCCGGGCTTAGAGAAAGCGCTCCAGATGCAAGTTTTTCCGCAACAAACTCTGTAATGTGTTGAACCGGAGGCAAATCAGTATATTCATTTTTCAAAGTATTAAAAGCATGGGGGTCAGCAGTAACTATTTTTTTTGCCCCGCATTTTTCTATGGCTTCAATATTCTGATCTCTTAATTCATGAAACAAAAGTTCTTCTCCAAAACGAACTACTTCATTACCGCTGTCTTTTTCCGCCTTACCAAGGATTCCAAAGTTCACACCTGATTTGGTAAGTATTTTTGAAGTCTTTCTTGCAATTTCCTGGATGTTATCATCATAGGATGTGATGCTGTCAACAAAATATAATACATCGGCAGTTGCTTTTTTTTCAAGAATTTTAACTTCACATTCTTCTTTAAATTCTTTATCTTTTGCCCAGTCAGCACGCTTTTTCTCCATCTTTCCATAAGGATTGCCACGTTTTTCAAGGGCACTCAAAGGTTTCTGAAGACTTTGGGGAACCATTCCTTCATCAACCATACCTCTTCTTAAATCTACAATTTTATCAATATACTCTATGCCAAGCGGACATTCTTCTTCGCAAGCACCGCAGGTTGTACATGACCATATTTCATCTTCAGTAAAAATACTTCCAATAAGAGGTTCACTCTTATAAATTTTACCGGACAAGGGATAATTTTTAAACATTAGATCTCTTGCCTTGATTGTAATAAACCTTGGAATAAGAGGACGTCCTGCTGCATTGGCAGGGCATTGGTCAGCACATCTGCCACAATCTGCACATGAATAAAAATCAAGCATATGCTTCCATGTAAAATCTTCAAGCTTTTTTACACCAAATGATTCTAAGTCATCAAGTTCTTCCTCGGTTACACCATATTTAACAGGTTTAATTTTACCCTTTGAAAGCCGCATGAAAAAAACATTAAAAAATGATGTGATAACATGGAAATGCTTTCCCAGGGGAAGGAAACAAAGGAAAAAGAAAAAAGAGATATCATGAATAAAATACATGATAACATGAACTGCCTGAAGGCTTTTAAATGAAGCGCCTGAAAGCATGGATTTAAAAAACCAGCCCAGAGTTAAAGGTGCCAGAAATTCACTCTGCCCTGTCTTGTTAAAATTATAAGCAGCTCCAGATGCCTCAAACAAACTTTCTGATAACATCAAAACTGCAATAATACCAAGAACAAATACAGCTTCGGCTGTATGATCATGTCCATATTTTTCAGGGACTGCATATCTTGCAGGTTTGAATATACCTCTTCTGACTGCGGCAATCACACACGCAATCAAAACAAAAGTTGCTGCATAGTCTTTAATAACAAAATATGTATGACCGATTATCCCACTGAATCCGGGAATTTGAAACCCATCGGAAAAGCCGACAAACACCAGCGAAAGCGTCCGAAGAGATAACACAAGAAAGCCTGCAAAAATAACAATATGAAGGACTCCTGCCAGCATATACCTTGGTTGTCTGTATTGACCAAGCCACAGGACAAATACTTTTTTAACACGGTCTGAAATATTATCTGTTCTATGATCAGGGGCAGATCGAATCAAAGGAGCAATACGTCTGACAATAATATACGTAAAGGCGCCTATACCTACCACCGCAATTATTAGAGATAAAATATATCCCGGAATAAAACCAAATACTTTATAACTTGCAGGTCCAAATAACGACATTACACAACCTCCTGAATTTTATCTTAACTTTTATATATACCCTAAATTTTTTAATAAAGAAAACCTTGTTAGTCAAGGAAAACCGAATTTTTCTTATGTATGAAATTTATTAAATATATATCATTTATTTAATACCTTTCAGCCCATTTAAAAACAAATCAACAAGCGGGTCTGCAAGAGCTACAAGGTCATATTTTCCTTCGGCAGCAACCCAGGTATTAATCACACCTTCAACAGCGCCTAAGACAAAGCGTTTTGCAAGCCCCACAAAGATGTCATGCCTCATCTCCCCTTCAATTTGTCCCTGTTCAATAATATCGGAAAGAAGCTCTAAATACATTTTCGAAATATCTTTCATCTGGGGTTCAATATCTCTTCTATACCTGGTTTCAGACTGAAATATCACAGCCATATTCTCATCTTTCTGAAATTGATCAAGATGGCATTTGATAAGGTTTCTTAATTTACCTTCTGCATTATCTGCGTTTGCAACAGCCTCACGCATTTTCTTAAACACAGCTTCGGTTTTAAAACTGATAAATTGATAAAGTATATCGTTCTTATTTTTAAAATATAAATATATTGTTCCATCTGCAACATCTGCCTGTTTTGCAATCTGGGAAATTGTTGCCTTGTGAAAACCTAAACTCGCAAAAACAGCTCCTGCATTTTTTAATATCTCATAATATTTTTTTGATTTATTTTTTGACAAAACGGTTTAACTCCATAAGTTCACAAACTATTATTAATGAATACTCATTCAGTGATAAAACAATATTTAACCTAAAATGTCAAGAAATTATTCAAGAAAATCAACATGATTTTTATCTTACTTTACAAACACTTACATAGGTATCATAAGCATAAAATCAATGTTAAAATTTATTTTTCTTAAAACTATATTCATGAAGGAATATTCATTCTCAATCTCATAATTTATACTGATTATTCCTTGTTATTCCTTGATTTTTAATATATTTCGTGTACAAATAAAATTATAGTTTAAATCTTTTTATATTTACCATATATTAAGGAGGAAATACCCCATGCCAGCATCAAGTTATTCTACAGATTTTAATAAAGTATTAGACACAGGTCGACCACCTAACATAAAAAAACTATTCCCTAATTCCAAAGCTTTAATTGTCAGTGGAAAATATATTGACAAAGGAATGCTCGCAAAAGGTAAGTGCATGACAATAGCAGCAAATGGAAGAAGTTCTTTTGTCATTAAAGGAGCACTACTTGCCGCACAAAAAGCAAACGCAGCTATTATTATAGAAATAGCACGTTCCGAAGGTGGAAGAGCTGCATATTGTCCAACAAGCCTCTGGAATATAGCAAGACAGACAGATGCATATATGAATGAATTTGGCATAACTATTCCTGTTGCTGTCCATGCTGATCACTTTGGCATTAAAACTGAAGCTGATATTGAACCTGCAAAAATTGAAATCCCAACATTGTTTGATGCCGGAATAACATCAATTGCCGTTGATGCGTCCCACCTTCCCGATGATAAAAATCTTCTGGCAAATCTTGAACTCAATCCTTTTATCCCAAAATGGGCAGGGCTTGAGACTGAAGTGGGTGAAATAAAAGGCAAACTTGGGCTTTCAACTGCTGAAGAAGCATTGTTTCTTATTCAAGGTCTTAATGCCCATGGTATTTTCCCTGACTGGATAGCTCTTAACAATGGTACAACACATGGTATAGAAGAAAGTGATGCAGGAATCAATGTTGAACTTACTGCAGAAATCCACGAAGCATTATCAAAATATAAACTTTCAGGCGCACAACATGGCACCTCAGGCAATAGTTCTGAAAGGTTACTCAATATTGCCAATAAAACAAAAACAACAAAGGCAAATGTTGCAACAGCCCTGCAAATGATATCATGGGGTGTAAAAGTTAATGATTATGGCAATGCCATACTTGATAAAGACAAAAATTTCAGTAAAGTTGATGATTTAGGAGTCTCAGAAGAGCTATGGCAGGAAATGCTTGCCCATGCAAATGCAAATAATATAAAAGGCGGCAATTTTAAAAAATTAAATCTGCCATTTGAAAACAGGCTTAATGCCCAGCCGCAAGAATTTAAAGACCGCATGATAAAAGGAGTTGAAGACTTTGTGTATAATATGCTTGTAAATGTTTTCAATGCTGAAGATACTGCGGATATAGTTAAAGAACAAATTCTTAAAACAGGTTCATATGATGCAGGTTCTAAGGCAGAAACAATAGAAAATCCGGAAGATTGGACAAAAAAACAAATAATTGCAAAAGCATCAAATATAACGTCTGACAAAGGACCCGAAGGAAATTTTGACGATTAATAAAAAAAATTTGAAAAATAATTTTAGTTTATTTACTCCTTAGCCGATATTCTTGGTTAAGGAGAAATAAAAAATGCATATACCGTCTTACCAAATACAGAATGTACTGAAGGTTTACAGCAAACAGCTGAGCCAACAGAAATTTCTTGAAAAGAGCAAATCCCTGGGGCAGAACACAAAATCTGCTGACAGCGTGACTATCTCTTCAAAGGGTAAAAGACAGGCGATGATAGAAAAAGTAGCCTCAAATATTGTTGACAGAATTACCATGGAAGGTCCAAAGCAGCAAATAGAAGAAAATATTGCAAGCCAAATTGAACAGGAGCTTGGAAAAAAAATTAATTTCACCAATATAAATGAAAACAAATTCACCTATACGTATATAGATGAAAATGATAAAAAAGTTATAAAATCACTATCTGTTGAGGATTCTAACTTTGTAATGCAACGCATGACAGAATTGGCAAAACAAGTTGCTGACAGCAACATGGTAATATAAGCTTGGGGGGAAAAAACAATGAAAATATCAAATTCAAACCTTGCTAATCAGGCATATAATAGCAATATAGTCCATCAGAACCAGACGGCTATCAATGCTAAAACAGAAAAAATCAAGGAACCTAATTTAAGTTCCAATGTTGATCTTTCAAACAGGACTAAAGATGTACAAAAAATTGCCCAGGCAATTGAGGATGCACCAGTTTCCATGTCTGAAAAACTTGCTTCGCTTAAAAAACAAGTAAATACAAATCAATACAATATTGATGCTGACAAAATAGCTGACAAAATGGTTGGTTCCATATTAGATGAAATAATATAAAACCTGACACTACCCGGAAAATTTTGCCTGTTCTAAATATTTTTCTTTTGTATTAAATCCTTATTTCTTAATATTTATTTTATCTATTATCATATATTTTCAAACACTTAATTTATTTTTATTAAAACATTTTGCGCTCTGGCATAAAAATTGCTGCCTTTTATATTAAAAGTCAAAAACAAAAGGGGAAATATATGAATAATATAAACCAGATTAATAATAGTCCTCAACTATTTATTAATAAAAATAAAAAAATAAATGCAGATAATTCCACTGAAAATACATTTAAACAAACTTTTGGTAATGTCCTTAAGAACATGGAGTCTTCTCAAACAGAAGCCATGACAACCCAGAGTTTAAAAGAGATCGCCCCACAAGACTTTAATATGTTTGATCCATCTGAAAGCCTTGGCAATAGAACAGAAAATCTATTAGAAATGCTTGAAAATTATGTTACAAAAATCAAAGACAATTCAACTTCTCTCAAAGATATTGATTCTATACTAAAGGATTTGCAGGTTGATGCTCAAAACCTGCTCCAGGAAATTGACAACTCACCCAAAGCAGATGAAGAAATCAAAAACATTGCAAAGGAATTTGCCCTGTTTGCTAATCTGGAACAAATCAAATTCCAGAGAGGAGACTATTTATCATAAAAAGCTTTAGCTTGATCCCAAAATTTTTCTTTATCTTTTTTTGATATTGTCTGTAAATCCAGATTCTGGTTCTGAAGCAGCTTTTCCATATATCGATACCGCCTTTCAAATTTATCGATTGATCCTGCAAGGGCAGTCTCAGCATGGATACCAGCATGTCTTGCAACATTCACCAAAGTAAAAAGGATATCTCCGAATTCATCAGCCATTGCTGTCTTATCCTTTTTATGCACTGCTTCCTCAAATTCGTTAAACTCTTCTCTTACTTTTTCCAATACTTCATCAGTACTATCCCAGTCAAAGCCTGCCTTAACAGCTGAGCTTGAGACTTTATGGCAGCGTAACAAAGAAGGCATACCCGAAGGCACAGAATCAAGTACTGATTCCGCAATGGATTTTCCGGCATCTTTTTTCTCTTGTTTTTTAATCTTTTCCCAACTTTGAGTTAACTGATCTTTTGTTACAAAATGTTCTTTGCCATACACATGAGGATGCCTGCGAATCATTTTTTCTGACACTCTTTTAAGGGAATCTGAAATATCAAAAGCTTGTCTTTCACTATATATTTCAAAAATAAAAAATAATTGGAATAAAACATCACCAAGCTCTTCTGCTATATCATCGGGAATATCATCTATTATAGCATCTCGAAGCTCATATATTTCCTCAATAAGGCACTTCCACATTGAGATAGGAGTCTGTTGCCTATCCCAGGGGCATCCTGTATCAGGATTTCTAAGGGTTTTAATGATCTCAAAAACAGGTGCTAACTTTTCCAAATTTTTTCCACACCTTCAAGTCTTTCCATAAATCCCTTGGACATATTATTTGAAATAAACAGGGTCATAACAGCAGACACCTTTGCAACATAAGGAGATAGAGTGGATTGAGTAACCATTTTATTATTTTTGGGAATAAATGTAGTCAGAATTATATAAATAACCGATACTATTAAAACACCTTTAACAATCCCAAATACAGCTCCAAAAATTTTATCGATCCAGCCTAAAAATGCGACTTTTAATAATTTTTCAAGTCCAATTGCAATAAGAGTTATAATTATAAAAATTATTGAAAATAATATAAAAAAAACAATAATATTTATTACAGCCTCATTTGACAAATATTTCTTAAAAAACGCAACCTTTTTAAGCATTGGTGTAAATTCATGATAATAGGTATATGCCCCGTAGAAACCTGCAATAACACCAACGATGGAAGACAATTCACCTAATATTCCATGGAATACTCCTCTGATAAGGCAGAAAGAAACTATTATTATTATTGCAATATCAAATAAATTCATATAATAACCACCATTTTAGTTACTTGTAAGATGATAGTAACTAACAAAGAAAAAATAAATTATCAAGTTTTTTGTTGATTTGTAATTTAATTTGGATACACTGAATAATATGAAAACAATATCATTTGAAAAAATTGAAAATGTAAGGGAACTTTTTGGACAACACAACTCCAATCTCACAAGTATAGCACAAAAAACCGGGACAACAATTAATTCAAGGGGGAATACAATTTCAATTACAGGCAAGGATGACGCAATCATTCTTGCTGAAATTGTGCTTAAACAATTTTATCATTTAATTGATAATAATTTTTCCATAGAATCTGCTGATATTGAGGCAGCTGTAAATACATTAAAAAATGATATTACCTGTGATATCAAATCAATTTTTTTAAATACAATTATTACAACAGATAATGGAAGACCCATTGCGCCCAAAACTGCAAATCAGAAAAAATATGTTGAAGCATCAAAAGATAATGATATCCTGTTTGCAATAGGACCTGCCGGCACAGGCAAAACATATCTTGCAATGGCAATGGCTGTAGCTGCGTTTTCCAGAGGAGAAGTAAAAAAAATTATTCTTACACGACCTGCTGTTGAGGCAGGTGAAGCTCTAGGGTTCCTGCCCGGGGACCTTGCAGAAAAAATCAACCCGTATTTAAGACCCCTATACGATGCTCTATATGAAATGCTCAGTTTTCAAAAGGCACAGGCTCTGCTTGAGCAGGGCATGATTGAAGTTGCGCCTCTGGCTTTTATGCGTGGCAGAACATTAAACAATGCATTTATAATACTTGACGAGGCACAAAACACTACTTCTGAACAAATGAAAATGTTTTTAACAAGAATTGGTTTTTTTTCCCGTGCTATTATCACAGGGGACATAACTCAGACCGATCTTCCCGCAAACAAAAAATCAGGGCTTGTTGAAGCAAAGAACTTACTTTATAATATAAAAGGAATTAAGATTTTACATTTTTCTAAAAATGATATAGTAAGGCATGAGCTTGTGTCTAAAATAATTGAAGCTTATGAACAAAAAAATACTTCAAAAAATAAATAAACCAGACTCGGTAGAAGCCTTTCTTGAGTCCAAATCCACCATATTATGGGGCATCCTCATACTTGTCACCCTTGTCTTTACCCTGGTTTTCTACCCAGGCAAAAACAATTTTATTACATCCTACACCATTGGTGATGTTGCCACTGAAGACATAAAAGCACCAAAAGATTTTTTTATTGAAGACAAAGAAGCCACACAAAAAAAAATTGATGAAATAAAAAACTCTGTGAGGATTGTCTATGATTTTGATGCTAACCTGAAAAATGAAATTGCCGACGGGGTAAAAACCAATTTTGCTGATCTGAGAAAACTTATTTTAAACAGGAATACAAATAATCCTGAAACGTCACCCCCCTCATTTGAAACAATTCTAAGAAAGAAAAAAAATTTTGAGGAAACACTTGGCATAAAAATCAGCAATGGTGCTTTTAAGGTCCTGTATAAGAATAAATTCTCCCAGGATATTGCAAACAAAATTATTATCATTATATCCAAAATACTCAAAACCGGAGTTGTAGCAAACAAAAATCTTCTTTTAAAAGAAAAAGATAAAGGCATAATTCTTAAAACCATTGG
>Ga0256845_1001821_pt1 | contig 16498 bp, 13 predicted proteins | sample RiftiametaG_FD_189101 | JGI IMG/M metagenome (GOLD analysis project Ga0256845, IMG submission 189101) | Tube worm associated microbial communities from hydrothermal vent at the East Pacific Rise, Pacific Ocean - Riftia | ecosystem: Host-associated > Annelida > Integument > Unclassified ...
AGTATGCGGAACTTTACGGCTCCGCATTCTTTTTTTTAAATTATATTTATAAATTTCAAATTTATTGAGTCCAGTCTTGAATCTTAATTTTATCTATTTTTTTAAAATGTTTAGTATTATTAGTAACAAGTATCATATCATTAGAAACAGCACCGGCTCCTATCAATAAATCAAAATCATCTACAATATTTCCTAATTTTCTTAATCTTGCTTTTTCTAAGGCATAAAAATTAAGTGAATTATATATGGGCATAATTTTTATCCCTTTTAAGAAAATATCCAAAACTTTTTTATTCTTCTTTTTTCTCTCACTATTTTCAACACCATATTTTAACTCAGCAAGAGTAATTTCTGAAATATAGCAATTCTCAACTCCTACTTTTTTAATCTTTTCATCAAGGTTATAAAGTCCTTTCATATAATAAATGCAGATGTTTGTGTCTAAAAGATATTTCATTATAAATTTTCAATCTTTCTGTTAACATTCCTACTGTTTTTTAATTCAATTATTATATCATCTGCTGAATTATCCGAATCCCAAGCTCCAAAAGCTGCTATTATTGAGTTTTCTTTAATTGATAAATTTTCTTTTAATGTTTTTGTTATTTTTTCAATTAAATTAAGTTTTATTTCAGGACTTAGATTTCTTATCAATCCGAAATAGTTTTCTATTAATGCAGTATTTATATCTGTTTTCTTCATAACTCAAAGATAACAAATTTAAAAATTATATCTTACAAACTTGATTAAATAACTTGTATATTAATTTTGTTTTTCAATTATAAAAATAATAAAAAAACAGTAACTCTATTTTGTTTTCACTACTTTTGCCCAATAAAAAATAATAATTTAATGACAAAACCCGAATTACTTCTTCCTGTCGGAAATATTGAGGCTTTTTATGCCGCATTAAAAGGCGGAGCCGATGCAATATATCTCGGACTTAAAAACTTTAATGCTCGCGGCAGAGCTTCAAATTTTAATAATTTTCAATTTCAACTTATCATAAACGAAGCGGTAAAGCACAATGTAAATGTTTATGTAACTTTAAATACGGTAATCAAAAACAAAGAGATTCCCGAACTTATTGATGTGTTGTGGTTTTTGTCAAAAACAAAAGTATCGGCAGTGATAATTCAGGATTGGGGCACATATTTTATTCTAAAAAAATATTTTCCGCAACTGGTTATTCACGCCAGCACTCAAATGGGAAATCACAATTCGTTGGGTGTTAATTTTAGTAAAAAAACAGGAATTGAAAGGGTTATTCTTGCTCGTGAATTAACCTTTAACGAACTTACCGATATTCAAAAAAAAGCCGAAGTAGAAACCGAAGTTTTTGTGCACGGTGCATTGTGTTATTCCTTTTCGGGAATGTGTAATTTCAGTAGTTACTTGGGTGGGGCGGGAGCCAATCGCGGACTTTGTACTCAACCCTGTCGCCGTTTTTACGATACAGGCGGAAAAAAGGAACTTGTATTTAGTCTTAAAGACAATCAACTTGTTGATTATGTGCAGGATTTGGCAAAAATAGGTGTTAGTTCATTGAAAGTTGAAGGCAGATTAAAGTCGGGTGAGTATGTTTATCAAGTGGCACAAGCCTATCGTAAAGCCATTGATGAAAATAAAATTAATGTAGCTCGTAATATGCTTAAACTTGATTTGGGCAGAGAAAAAACACAATGGTTTTATGCAAAAAATGTAAAATCGGCAATATCCGAAACTCCAAATACGGGACTGTTTCTCGGAAAGGTGATAAAAGTATCGGAAAACTCATTTACTTTTTCGTCAACCGAAAAACTTGAAAAAGGCAACCGTTTGCGTATTCAAACACGCGAAAATAGTGAACAGGAAACTGTTAAACTTGATGATTTTATTCAGAATGACGATTTAACGGTTGAGGTAAAAGCAACTGTAAACGGACTAAAAAAAGGCAACGATGTTTACCTTGCAGGATTGCGTCAAATGAAGTTTCCCGCTAAACTTAAAGGAAATATAAAAAATATTCCGCAAGTTCCGTTTAAACTTAAAAAAGAGATTATATCGTCGGTTCGACGGTTTAAACCTGAAAAACGAAGAACTGTTTTTGTGCGAATTGACAGTATCGACTGGCTACGTAAAATCAGACTTGATGATATTGACAATTTAATATTGCAACTAAAAAAAACAAGTTGGGGCGACTTTAATACTAAGGTTCCGTTTATACAAAAAAACAAGCACAAAATTTGGATTGAGTTTCCGCAATTTATCTCTGAAAAGGATATTGAATTTTATAAAAATCTTGCTTTTAATTTTCATAAACAAGGCTTTAAACAATTTGTTTTAAGTCATTTATCGCAAAAAGAGTTGTTACCCAAAGGTGCTGTTTTCGGCACAAACGAAAATGTATATTGCTACAACGATGCAGCAGTTCAGGCGGTAAAAGCACAAGGAGCAAGGTGGGTAACTAGTCCGTTTGAAAATGAATACGACAATTTACTTTCGGGAGCAACCCGCGACATTGTTGTGCCGATGCATTATTTTCCCAAGTTGTTTTATTCGCGTCAGCCGGTAAAAACAGGAGATAAATTTTACGATGATATGAATCGTGAGTATCGCAAAATTGTGGTAAACGGTATTACAATAGTGGTGCCCGATAAGCCTGTGTCGTTGTTTCAATATCGTGAAAAATTGAGTGGCAAAGGTTTTAATAACTATTTTATTGATTTAAGTTTTGAAAAACCGTCGAAGCATACAATAAAACGATTGCTTACAAAACTGAAACGCTCGGAACAAGAACAACCATCAACAACATTTAATTTTAAAAAGGGATTCAAATAATTAGTATTTAGTTGAAAGTTATTTAATGATACAATGGTTCAATGATGTAATGATACAATGGTTCAATGATATAATGATTTAATGCAGAAATGCAATAATGCAGAAATAAGCACGGAGGCTGAGCTTGTCGAAGCCGAATTGGCAACGAAGAAAATGATACAATGATGCAATGGTTCAATGATTTAATTATACAATAATGCAGTAATGCGATAATGCAACAATAAGTTGAAAGTTTATAAAGTTGAAAGTTATTGCGGAAGCTAGTTTACTCCGATTCTTTCGGAGAGCACTTCGGCAAGCTCAGTGACCACCTGTCGAAGGCGAATTAGCAACGAAGAACAGTGCTAATTTGCAAAAGTCACTTCGACAAGCTCAGTGACCGTTACTTTGTGGCAATAAATTAGTGCCAATTTGTGTAATTTGTGGTTAAAAACCTTTGCGACTCTGTGTTTTTGCGGTAAAAACTCTTAATTTTCAATGCTCCTTAATGTTTCAAAATACACCTTATTGTTGTCCGTTTTGTAACTCTTTTGTTGACAATAGACCGCAAGCAGCAAAAATATCTTGTCCGCGAGAAGCTCTAATGGTGGCTATAATACCTTTTTTATTAAGATTTTCTTTAAATTCAAGCAAAATATCATCATTGGAACCTGTTAAATCGGAATCCGGAATCGGATGAAAACGAATAAGATTAACTCTGCAATGTATGCCTTTCAATAATTTAACAAGTTCATCAACATGTTTTTTGCTGTCATTAATTCCATTAAACATAATATATTCAAATGACACACGACGCTGTAATCCAAAATCAAAACTTTTTATCTCCTTTATTACATCTTTTACAGGATATATTTTTTGCACCGGCATCAACATTTTGCGTTCATCGTCAAATGGTGTATGAAGACTAATGGCAAGATGACTTTTGCACTCATTCAAAAAACGTTTCATAGCCGGAATAATACCTATTGACGAAACAGTAATTCGCTTAGGACTAAGAGCATAACCCCATTCGGCAGTAAGTATTTCAATACTTTTAAGAACTTCATCAATATTATCAAAAGGTTCTCCCATTCCCATATAAACAAGGTTTGTAATATCTTTAAACTCATCAATACTACGATATTGATTAAGAATTTCGCCTGCCGACAAATTACTCTGAAATCCTTGTTTTGCAGTCATACAAAATGTACAGCCCATTTTACATCCTACCTGCGACGATACACAAACAGTTTTCCGCTCTTTATCGGGAATCATAGCTGTTTCAATATAATTATTACCATCAGCGATAAACAGATATTTTTTTGTATCGTCAACACTTTGCTGAACTTTAAGCGGTGTTGCTAATCCCATTTGATACTTTTCGGAAAGTAGCTCTCTGTTCTTTTTTGAGATATTTGTCATCTCATCAATAGACGTTATCTCTTTTTGATAGAGCCATTGAGCAATTTGTTTAGCTGTAAAAGCAGGCATTCCGCTAGCATTACAAATCTCTTTTAATTCACTCAATGTTTTTCCGAACAAGTTTATTTTATTCATATTTTTATAAATAATTTTCTGCAAAGATACTTAATTAATGATACAATTATTCAATTATACAATGGTACAATGATATAATGCAATAATGAGTTGAAAGTAAAAAGTTTATAAAATAAAATTAGTCTAAGAAATCCCTTTTAAAGACCTGACAGGTTTTTCTTTAATGTAGATATACTAAACTTATTTTTTTATAGTTAGTTCTTTCATATAAACCTGCCAGGTCTACATGAGAAATGTGATAATAACGGAGGCTGAGCCTGTCGAAGCCGAATTGGCAACAAAGATGAAAAAAATTAGTGTAATTAGTGGACAAAAATACTTAAAACTTTTGTGTTCTTTGAGAAAGAAATAAAACTTAATTGTCTGAATTTCTTAATGTTGAAAAAATGGTTGAGCGTAGCGAAACTCTTATATGGTTCAAAACTAATGAGCGTAGCGAATGCAATAGTTAGCTGAAACTTAAAATAAATACAATCAATAAAAAAATAGACATAAATCTACTTTTAGTATTACAATTGTATAATTGAATTATGTTGATTAGATTTTTTTTGTGTAAATAATCGCCGTAACTTGCACAAAATTTTTAAACATTAATTAAAAACAAAATTTATCATGGCAAGTTTCACAAAAGATGAAGCATTACGCTATCATGAACAGGGAAGACCCGGAAAAATAGAGGTTATCCCAACCAAACCCTACCGAACACAATACGATTTATCGTTGGCATATTCACCGGGTGTGGCTGAGCCTTGTAAAGAGATAGAAAAAAATCCGCATTTGGCGGGCAGATACACAGCAAAAAGCAACCTTGTAGGAGTAATAAGTAACGGAACAGCAGTTTTGGGGCTGGGCGATATAGGACCTTTGGCAGGAAAACCTGTAATGGAAGGGAAAGGCTTATTATTTAAGGTATTTGCCGATGTTGATGTATTTGATATTGAAGTAAACGAAAAAGATCCTAAAAAATTCATTCAGGCGGTAAAAGCAATTGCCCCAACCTTTGGAGGAATAAACCTTGAAGATATTAAAGCACCAGAATGTTTTGAAATTGAAGAAACTCTGAAAAAGGAACTTGATATTCCCGTTTTTCACGACGACCAACACGGAACAGCAATAATCTCAGGTTCGGGATTGCTAAATGCTCTTGAACTTACAGGAAAAGATATTAAAAAAGTAAAAGTAGTAGTAAACGGTGCCGGAGCTGCGGGTATTATGTGTGCCGAATTTTATATTACTCTTGGTGTTCAACGTAAAAATGTTTACTTACTTGATTCCAAAGGGTTAATTACCAAAAAACGCGATAACATTACGGGATTTAAAGCTAATTTTATTCAAAATTCCGATATGATAACTCTTGAAGAAGTTATCAAAGATGCAGATGTATTTCTTGGTTTGTCAAAAGGTAATATCCTGACAAAGAAAATGGTGAAATCAATGGCAAAAGACCCCATTGTATTTGCTATGGCTAATCCTGTACCAGAAATTTCTTACGAAGATGCAATTGATGCTCGCGATGATATTATTTTTGCTACGGGACGTTCTGATTATCCAAATCAAATTAATAACGTACTAGGGTTTCCGTTTATATTCAGAGGTGCTCTTGATGTAGAGGCTAGCGAAATAAATGAGGAAATGAAAAAAGCCGCAGCCTATGCTCTTGCTGAATTGGCTAAGCAAGATGTGCCCGAAACTGTAAATGCAGCTTATAACAATCAAAAACTTACTTTTGGACGTGATTATATTATTCCTAAACCGCTCGATCCGCGACTGATTACCATAGTTGCTACTGCAGTGGCAAAAGCGGCAATAGACAGCGGTGTAGCTCGTAAACCTATTGAAGACTGGGAAAAATACAAAATCAGTCTTATGAAGAAAATGGGTATTTACAATAAACTCACAAATGATATTCACAATAGAGCAAAGCAAAGTAAAAAACGCATTGTTATATCTGATGCCGAGCATTATAATGTAATAAAAGCTGTTCATCTTATTAAAGAACAGGGTATTGCCGAGCCTATTCTTATTGGAGACAGAAAAAAGATTGAAGCTAATATATTAAAAAATCAACCCGATCTTGAAGGTGAAGTTACCATTATTGATATTAATTCACCCGAAGAAGCAGAAAGAGTTGAGAGATATGCTCAATTGTTGTATGAAAAAAGACAACGAAAAGGGTGCACATTTAGTGATGCATTATTAAATACAAAAAAACGTAACTATTTTGGTGTAATGATGGTTGAAGCAGGTGATGCTGATGGTTTTGTTGCAGGATATGCTTCTAAATATTCCGGTGCAATTAAGCCTGCTTTACAAATTTGCGGAACCAATAACACTCTCAATCATATTGCCGGTATGTATGTGGTTATGAATAAAAAAGGAACATTCTTTTTTGCCGATACTACTGTAAATCCTACTCCCGGTGTAAGAACTCTTGTTGATACAACTTTGCTTACCGCAAATGAAGTTCGCAAATTTAATATTGAACCTGTAATAGCAATGGTTTCATACTCAAACTTCGGGTCAACAAGAGGCGGAACTCCGCAAGTAGTAAGAGAAGCAGTAAAATTCTTACACAAAGAATACCCCAACTTAATTGTTGACGGTGAGATGCAAGCAAACTATGCTTTTAACAAAGAGTTGCGTAATATTAAATTTCCGTTTTCAAAATTAGGCGATAAAGATGTTAATACAATTATATTTCCCGACCTTAACTCAGGAAATATTGCCTATAAAATGATGCAAGAAATAGGAAATGCTAATATTATAGGTCCGATTCTTCTTGGAATTGCCAAGCCTATAAACGTAGTGCAAATGGAGGCTTCAATTCAAGAAATTGTTGATATTGTTGCTATTACATCTATTGGTGCTCAAACTTATACAGATAATATTATGGAATTGTAATAATAATAATATATAAAAAGAGACTGTCTAGAAAGGCAGTCTCTTTTTTTTTGTAAAATTTTTTAACAGTCATGTAAAAAAAATTTACACTTCTTATCTTATGTAAAAATCATTAATGCTTGATTATCAGCAATATAATTACTTTGGCATATCTATTGAAATAAATATCTGTGTAAGCAAAAAATATACACAGATATTATGGTTGACATACCGATAGAAAAGAAAAAAGGAATAAAAAAACAGCATATTTATTTAGGTGCGGGAGTGTTTTTGTTTTTACTGATAATTTACAAAGCATTTTTTGCACATACAGTTTCTACATACAGAGTTGAAGCCGATAAACTGTCCATAGAGACAGTAACAAACGGTATTTTTTACGATTATATTACCGTTACCGGAAATGTTGAGCCTATTGCTACAATTTATCTCGATGCACGCGAAGGCGGACGTGTTGAAGAAAAAGTTGTTGAAGAGGGTGCAATGGTAAATAAAGGTGATATTATTTTAAAACTAAGCAACCCCGATTTAAGTCTGAGTATTTTAAACAGCGAAGCTCAATTAGCAGAGAAAAGCAATTTTTTACGCAACACAATGGTTGTTATGGAGCAAGAAAAATTGCAGATAAAACGTGAATTGTTAAACCTTGAATTTGACATTAAAAGGAAAAAACGCAGGTTTAATCAGAATAAAATTCTATTTGATAAAGACCTTATCTCAAAAGAACAATTTTTAACTTCCCAAGAAGATTATCAATTTGCAGAACGCAGCTACGAACTTTACCTTGAACGTCAAAAACAAGATTCCATATATCGTTCTATTCAGGTTAAGCAGATGAAAAGCAATTTGCACAATATGGAGCTTAATCTGCAACTTGTGCGTCAGCGTAAAGAAAATCTGAATGTGAAAGCACCCGTTGACGGTCAATTGAGTGCTCTCGATGTGGAGATAGGTCAGTCGGTGCCCAAAGGAGGACGCATCGGACAAATAAATATTCTTACTTCTTACAAAGTTGTGGCTCAAATTGACGAACATTATATTGACAGAGTGAAAATCGGATTAACAGCTGTATTGGAACGGCAAGGAAAGGAATTTACTCTGAAAATACGAAAAATATTACCCGAAGTTAAAAGCGGCAGATTTTCAGTAGAAATGGTTTTTACCGGTAAAATGCCCGAAAATATGCGAACAGGACAAACTTATTACACTCGTTTACAGCTTGGTAATCCTAAAAAAAGTTTGTTGTTGCCTCGTGGCAGTTTCTTTCAAGAAACAGGAGGTCAGTGGATTTTTGTTGTATCGGACGACGGAAAATATGCCGATAAAAAATATATAAAAATAGGACGACAAAATCCTAAGTATTACGAGCTGATTGATGGATTGTCGGCTGGTGATAGAGTTATTATTTCAGGATACGACAACTTTGGCAATAACGACAGGCTGGTGTTTAAATAATGGTTCAATTATACAATGGTGTAATGATTCAATGATATAATGATACAATGGTGTAATGATACAATGATTTAATGCTACAATGCAGAAATGGGTTTGGAGCCTGAGCGGAGTCGAAGGCGAATTAGCAACAAAGATGAAAAATAGATTAGTGAAAATTAGTATAATTTGTGGCTAAAAACCTTTGCGTCTTAGTGTCTTTGCGGTAAAATATTTAATTAATTGAAAGTTATTTAATGATATAATGGTTCAATGATTTAATGATACAATAATGCTAAATCGAAGGAAGTGTCCCCTTGAGGGGACTTACAGGGGTGAAAATGGAGAAGGTTGATGTGATAATAAGTTGGAGGTTAAAAGTTTATAAAATTGAAAGTTGTTTAATGATACAATGGTGTAATGATACAATGATTTAATGCGATAATGCTACAATGCTACAATGCAGAAATGAATGCGGAGCCTGAGTTTATCGAAGGCGAATTAGCAACGAAGAAGAAAAATAAATTAGTGCTAATTAGTGCAATTTGAGGTTAAAATCTTTGTGAAACTTTGTGTTCTCTGTGGTAAGATTGAGTTGAAAGTTAAAAAACCTTTGCGTCTTAGTGTCTTTGCGGTAAAAATGTTTAATGATATAGAGTTAGTGGTTATTGTAACCCGTTCCTGAGAATATTATGTAAATTTTTTAATATGAAGAATTATATTATTTTTTTTATTGTAGTGATAAGTTTTTCTAGTTGTAAAACTTTGAAAGAAGCAAACTTTGGTGAAGAATATATTAGTTACTACAAGGGTAATTATAGAGTAGAAATACCAGAAATGTATGAACTAGTTAATGTAATGGTCGCGTTAACAGATTGTGGTCAGCTTGATTCAAATATGATTAATATGACAACAGATTATTATACTGATGTGATGAATTATTTTTCTGATTACAAGAAAGATAAGCAGATAAAACGAATGAATAGTAAGATTAAAAAACCATTAAAAACATTTACTTACATAAATTATATTTTTTATAGGATGAATGCTCTAGGGTATAGTATTGATGAAAATGATAAAGTGCATTTTAATAATCAAATACCACAAACATGTTTATTGTTTTGGAGGGATCCTATAAAAAAAAATAAAAAATATATTAATAATTTTATTGAGCATTCAAAATTTAGAGAGTTTTATAGTTCTCAAAGATATTTTTATGATAGTTTGATAATATCATATGAGTATTTTATTCCTATTGATAAAATGACATATTGGCTTACAAGAAAGTTCCCCGATATAACTTATGATAGTTATAAAATTATTATTTCACCACTTGTTAATGGAACAAATTACACAAAAAGATTTTCTAGTAATGGATTGACTCAGATAATAATGTCAGTTTCACCTATTGTTATTAATAATAAATATGATACAGCAATTAATGTAATGAATAATTCTAGAATAGTATTTACTGAAATTGATCACAATTTTGTAAATATAGTTTCAGATTCAATTATCAATAAAATAAATAATTCATTTAGTAATTTAAATTATTGGAGGAAAAAGTCTGATATTACACGTCTGTATAATTCTCCATATTTAATATTTAATGAATATATGACTTGGGCTTTATTTTCTTTGTATTGTATAGATAGCTATCAATCAAAAGATTATGATATAGCAATTAATATGATGGAGAAGAGTATGATAGAAGGTCGAGATTTTATAATGTTTAAAGAATTTAATCAAGAGTTGATTCATATATATAAAGAGAATCCTGATATTTCAATGTTGGAGTTATATAGAAGAATTTTAGAATGGAGCTATAGTAAGCAAGAAAGTATGATATAAACAACTATTAACAATGTATGTAAGGCATATCTCAATAACTTGCAAAAGTTGCTTCGACAGGTTTATACTGAGTTTTGCCGAAGTGCTTAGTGACCGGCACTTTGTAGTAATAAAAATAAATTAGTGCTAATTAGTATAATTTGTGGTTAAAATTTTTGTGTCCTTGTAGTAAGAGAAATCTAAAAAAAAACAATTAAAAATTAATAAAATGTCAATACGAAATTTAAGAATATTTTTTACTCACCTGTATAAAAACAAACTTTATACAGCTGTCACTGTTTTGGGATTTACCATATCATTAACTTTTGTGATATTATTGAGTATTTACATAAACAATGAACTGTCAATCAATAAATCACAAATTAACAAAGACAGAATTTATCGACTCAGAAATGAAAAGTTTGCACAAGTATCACCCCCCATAGGTGGTTTATTGCAAAACGAAATTCCCGAAATTGAAAGCTATACAAGAACTTATTCAAGCGGAGCTGTATTATCTGTAAACAGCAATAAAGTATTATTTAATTATATGCTTGCCGATTCTGCTTTTTTTAAAATGTTTTCGTTTAAATTTATTGAAGGAAACAGCGAGAATGCCTTAAAAACCAAAAAATCAATTGTTTTAACCAAAGCTTTTGCCCGCAAATTATTTGGCGACAAACCTGCTATGGGCAAACAAGTATTTATTAATTTAGAACATCCTTGCACTGTAACAGGCATTATTGAAGATATATCAAAAACATCAATGTTTGATAAATTTGATGCAATAATAAACTTTAAAACACTTGCCGATTTTTGGGGCTCACCTGATTTAATGTCTAATTACGGTAATTGTTCTTTCGGACTTTATTTAATGGAAAAAAAGAATGCAAACTTACCTGCAAAAAAATCACAAATACTGCAACTGTTTAAAAATCATTTTTGGATATACAAAAACGAAATGGTAAAAGATGTGATTTTGGAACCTGTTGATGATGTATATTTTAGTAATGTAGCAGGAATGGCAATTCGTCAAAACAGTAAAACTTTTGTATTGGTTTTAATTGTAATTGTTGTTATGATACTTATTTTATCAATTATCAACTATATAAATCTTACCATTGCACAAGCAGGTATGCGTGTAAAAGAGACTGCCATAAAAAAACTGATGGGAAGTTCTCGTAAAAGTTTGATAATTCAACACACCATTGAATCGGTTTTACTGTGTTATATTGCATTTTTGTTTGCTATTGCTTTAAGTTTTATTGCCGAACCACTATTTAACAATCTGCTTAATACACAACTAAACCTTGCCGAAAGATTTACAGGCAATATGATTATTACCATTGTTCTTTTGGTTGGAATAATAGGTGTAATTTCGGGAGTAGCACCGGCATCGGCTGTTACACGTTTAAAAGCCGTTGAAGTTCTTAAAGGCGGCTTTCGCCGAAAAACAAAAGCTGTTTACTCAAAAATTCTTATCGGCTTTCAGTATGTTGTAGTTATTGCATTATTGATTTCTGCCATTGTTATTTTCAAGCAGACAAAATTTATGCAAACATACAACCCCGGATTTAATACCAAAAATATATTATCGCTAGATAATCTTCTTTCGCCTGACCAATATGCAGGATTTAAAAATAAATTAAAAAATATACCCGGAGTAAAAAATGTATCTTTTGTTGCCGGAAATCCTACCGATGGAGGAAACAACAACACTTTTATATTTGATAACAAAAATGTCAGTTTTCAGGTTTTTAAAGTTGATTCCGCATTTTTTGATATGATGAATTTAAAGATACAACCAACGGGAGCAGCATATTCAAAAGACGGAATATGGATAAATCAAACTGCCGTAAAAGCTCTTGAATTTGACACAATTCCCCAATCGGTTGATTTTATGGGAAATAGATATACTATTTTAGGTATTGTTAACGATTTTAATTTCAAATCGTTACACGATAAAATAGGACCGGCATACATTAAACTAATGCCTTCGGGTGGTTATGCGTGGAGTATTTTGGTGCAATTAGAAGGTAAAAATTTAATAGAAACTGTTGATAAAATAAAATCTGCATACAGCGAATTTACCGACGGCATTCCTGTTGAAGTAAACTTTTTCGACGAAACAATAAAAAGTTGGTATGATAAAGAAAAACAAACATCAAAATTAGTCGGGTATTTTACTTTTCTGACAATAGTAATTTCAGTAATGGGAATATTTGCAATGTCGATATTCTATAATCAGCAAAAAACCAAAGAGATAGGTATTCGCAAGGTAAATGGTGCAACCGCTTGGGAGATAATTAAAATGCTCAATAAAGATTTTGTAAAATGGGTAGCCGTGGCATTTATAATAGCAGCACCTATTGCTTATTACGCAATGAACCGATGGCTTGAAAATTTTGCCTATAAAATCTCACTGAGTTGGTGGATTTTTGCTTTGGCAGGATTGGTGGCTCTGCTTATAGCCCTGCTGACAGTTAGTTTGCAAACATACAGAGCCGCAAATAAAAATCCCGTAGAAGCGTTGAGATATGAATGATACAATGAGTTGAAAGTTGTTTAATGGTACAATGATACAATGATACAATGATACAATGGTGTAATGATATAATGATTTAATGCGACAATGCGACAATGCAGAAATGAATGTGGAGCCTGAGCTTGTCGAAGGCGAATTAGCAACGAAGAAGAAAAATAAATTAGTGTTAATTAGTGCAATTTGTGGTTAAAATCTTTGTGAAACTTTGTGTTCTCTGTGGTAAAAATATTTAATGGTACAATGATACAATGATGTAATGATATAATGATTTAATGCGATAATGCGACAATGCGACAATGCGACAATGCAGAAATGAATGTGGAGGCTGAGCTTGTCGAAGCCGAATTAGCAATGAAGAAGAAAAATAAATTAGTGCTAATTAGTGCAATTTGTGGTTAAAAACCTTTGCGTCTTAGTGTCTTTGCGGTAAAAATATTCAATGGTTCAATGATATAATGATACAATGATTTAATGCGATAATGCTACAATGCAGAAATGAATGCGGAGCCTGAGCTTGTCGAAGGCGAATTAGCAACGAAGAAGAAAAATAAATTAGTGCTAATTAGTGCAATTTGAGGTTAAAATCTTTGTGAAACTTTGTGTTCTCTGTGGTAAAAATATTTAATGGTACAATGATACAATGATACAATTATTTAATAATGCTAAATCGGAGGAGGTGTCCCCTTGAGAGTTTATCACTGTTAACTCCGATTTTTTCGGAGAAGAAATTCGGGAGGATTACAGAGGTGAAAACAGAGAAAAATTAAATGTAATAATAAGCTAAAAGTTGTTTAAAAAATCAATAGAAATGATAAAACAAATAATATTAAGCATAAAAAATTTCAAACGCACACCGTTGCTGTTTTTTATTAGTATTCCCGGACTTGTTATTGGTATCACAGCTGCGGTATTGCTTATTGCATTTATTCAATACGAAACAAGTTTCGACAAGTTTTTTTCCAACAAAAACAGAGTGGTAAGGCTTTATAACATTTGGACAGAAGACAATTCTGTTGATGCTTTCCCTATTTGTTTGCGTGAAGCATACACCGAAATTCCCAACCAAATTCCCGAAATTGAAAAAGCCGTTCAAATATATCGGGGCGGTAAAACAAATGTGCATTTTAATAAAAATCAATTTAACAGCAAAGAACTTCTTTATGTCGATTCCGAGTTTTTCGATGTTTTCGGTCTTTTGCTTTTGCAGGGTGACAAAAATAATGCTTTAACGCAAAAATATACGGTTGTAATAACCGAATCGCTGGCAAAAAAGATATTTAACAAAACCGATTGTTTAGGTAAAAATATCAAAATAGGAAACGACAGTTACACTATTACAGGTGTAATAAAAGATTTTCCTAAAAATTCTCATATTAATTTTGACTTGCTGGCTTCTCTGTCAACCTTCGACCTTAGCATATTTCAGGGGCTTGAATTTTTTACATATTATCTTTTAAACAAAGATGCCGATTTTAAATCTGCCGACAGCAAAATATCGGCTCTCAACAATAAACTTTTAGATGGTAAATTCGGACAATTTAATGCAAAGTTTAAGTCGGGCACAGAAAAGCTGTTAGATATTCATCTTCACAGTATTACCGATTTTGATTTATCGGACAAAGGCGATAAAAAACAAATCTTTATACTCTCTTTTATTGTGTTTTTTATATTGCTGATAGCCGTAGTAAATTACATAAATCTTTTTGTGCTTTACGGCGAAAAGCGAGCAGGCGAAATAGGAATCAAAAAAACCTTCGGAGCAAGCCGTTCCGACATTATAAAAATGATTTATTTCGATGCAGTATTGGTAAATCTTATAGCATTTGCTCTAACATTTATACTAATAGCTGTCGCAATAGCATTTATCAACTCTTATAATATTGATGTAAATATTGATTTTATAAAAACAGTAAATCTATTTAAAATAACTGTTTTTATGGTGTTTTTTATTGTTCTTGTCATAATTACAGGAGCATATCCTGCTCTTTATCTTTCAAAATTGAAACCCGTAGATATTATAAAGGGCAAAAATTATTCGGTAAAAAGAAAAAAATTGTTGTCGGTGTTTTCGGTAATTATTCAATTTTCGATAAGCGTATTTTTAATGACAAACTTGCTGATTATCAACTCTCAAATAAAACATTTGAAAAATGTTCCGTTGGGATTTAATGTAAAAAATGTTATTGGCATTAATATTTTAGATAATAATCTTTCGGGAAAAGTTAAATCAATAAAAGAAGAGCTTAAAAAATTGCCGTATGTAAGCAGCGTGGGAAGTTCATCTCATTTTATGGGTGGCAGATGCAGCGGGCAGCTTATTTTTCCTTATGGAGAATCGGAAAAAAACGGCAAAAGCATCAATCAATACAGAGTGCAAGAGGGATTTTGTAAAACTATGCAACTGCAATTGTCGGCAGGAAGATTTTTTAACGGAACAAATGAAGATAAAAGCAGCATTATTTTAAATGAGGCTGCTGTAAAAAAATTGAGATTAAAAAATCCTGTCGGAAAATTGATGGTAATGGATGTTGACCCGCTGAAAATTATCGGTGTAACAAAAAACTTTTATTACAATAACTATGCAGGCGAAGATATTGCCCCGTTGGTTCTATCATACGGATACGGAACAAATGTAATTTATCTCAGAATAGACGGTAATATTACCAAACAAAAACTAAAACAAATTGATGTCGTTTTTTCAAGTTTTAACAGTAATAATAAATTCGACTTTTTTAGTTTACAAGATATTTATAAAAATAAATTTTCGGATATGAATAAACTTATGACAATGTTATTGTTAAGCACATTGTTGGCATTGTTTTTAAGTTTTACGGGAATGTTTGCTTTGTCGGTTTTCAATGTAGAAGCACGCACCAAAGAGATAGGAATACGAAAAGTATTGGGAAGTTCATCGTTGCAAATAGTTGTAAAGCTTATTAAAGATACTTTAAAATGGGTAGTAATTTCAATGCCCTTGGCTTTTATTATTTCAGGATTAATAATGAGCAGATGGCTCGAAACTTTTGCAAACAGAATAGATATTGGCATTTGGTTTTTTATTGAAGCGGGAGTAATTGCAGTTATAATTGCCATTGGTGCAGTATCAATTAAAAGTATTATAACAGCAATGAGTAATCCCGTTGAAGCGTTGAGATATGAATGATACAATGAGTTGAAAGTTGTTTAATGGTACAATGATACAATGATACAATGGTGTAATGATATAATGATTTAATGCGATAATGCTACAATGCTACAATGCAGAAATGAATGCGGAGCCTGAGTTTATCGAAGGCGAATTAGCACCAAAGATGAAAAATAAATTAGTGTTAATTAGTTTAATTTGTGGTTAAAATCTTTGTGAAACTTTGTGTTCTCTGTGGTAAAAATATTTAATGGTACAATGATACAATGATACAATGGTGTAATGATATAATG
>Ga0256845_1001822_pt1 | contig 16495 bp, 14 predicted proteins | sample RiftiametaG_FD_189101 | JGI IMG/M metagenome (GOLD analysis project Ga0256845, IMG submission 189101) | Tube worm associated microbial communities from hydrothermal vent at the East Pacific Rise, Pacific Ocean - Riftia | ecosystem: Host-associated > Annelida > Integument > Unclassified ...
CGGCCTGCTTCAAAATACCCATGATTTGCGCGTCGCTGTATCGTGTTTTCTTCATCAAAATCTCCTCAGTTAATTATGCCAAGAAAATTCTACCCGTGAACACCACTAATTTTCGGGGGGATTACCATGCAACAAGGTGTCTAGGAAACTAGGGGCTATTCAAACACCGCTTACGGATTACCGGTCACGATAAGGAAATAAACGCATTAATAACTCGCAACCCTGTCTTAGCACTCTTCTCGGGGTGGAACTGTACACCGGTTATGTTATCCTTCCTAATGGCCGCTGTAATTGTGGTGCCCTCATACTCGTATGTCGCCAATAAGTTTTCCTTCTTATCTGCGACAAACTGGAAAGAATGAACTAAATACCCTGCTCCATCCTGCAGAGGCATATCCAATATTGAAGGGCCAAAAGAGGGCTGTTGAATAACCTTGATCTCCCGCCATCCTATAAATGGGATTGTTCGATTGGTACCATCTTCCTTAAGGTGTGGTATTCTTTCGGTTCGGCCAGGGATAATATTCAGGCCTTCTTGTTCTCCAAACTCCAAGCTTTTGGTTCCAAACAATTGCATTCCCAAGCAAATACCTAGTAAAGGCTTCCCGGATGTGGCGAATTCACGTATCGGTTCAATGAGATCGTTGTCAACTAAGCCTTGCATGCCATTTTTAAAAGCACCAACACCAGGTAATATTACACGGTCGGCCTTGCGTAGTTTGTCCGGATCTGCCGTTAGAGTTGGATTAACACCGCATTTACGCAAAGCTTGCATAACGGAAAAAACATTACCGATCCCGTAATCGACAACAATGCATTCTGTAGTATTTGACATTCGTTATCCTTGTTTCGCACGGCAGCTTATCTACAGTGTTTTATAGAGGTCTTACATAACACCCTTTGGTGGTAAGGGTATTACGTAAATCTCCAAATGAAAGTTTGTTCCAATGCAGAGCCTGAGCCGCAGCCACTGCGGAAACCCGCGTTTGGTCTAAAAGCGCCTCTACATGTTTCGTTGTACCTAACCCACCACAAGCAACAACTGGAATGGAAATGCTTTCTGAAATTTGTTGTACAAGCCCAATGTCGTAGCCTTGCCCCATACCATCATTGTTGATTGAAGTGACAACTATTTCACCAGCACCACAGGATTCGGCTTCCTGTGCCCATTCAACAACATCGCGTCCTGTGTGGTTGCGTCCGTTGTCTGTCATAGCCACCCATCCTCCGCCGTCTTTTTGCGCAGCCTCGATCGATACAACCGTCGCCTGTGAACCGAACCGTTCGGATATTTGTGTGATCAACTCTGGATTACGTGTTGCTGCTGTATTTAGGGCAACTTTATCAGCGCCCTTGCCAAGTAAGGTGCTCACATCTTCAATGGACCGGATGCCCCCACCGACAGTCATCGGAATGAAAACATTCCGCGCGACTTTCTCCACGATACCGTGTAGGTTGTTGCGTTCATACAAACTTGCCACAACATCCATAAAAAGCAATTCATCCGCACCAGCTTCAGCATACTTTTGGGCAAATTCTGCTGGATTGCCAACTTTGCGCCAACCCTCCATTTGAACGCCTTTTATCAGCCAATCCATTTTAACATCAAGACGAGCAACAAGCCTTATATTTCGTGTTAACATGCACGTTACTCCTAAGAAACTTGCTGCCGGAGTGCCCATTCTCCATTCTCCATTCTCCACAGGTGTGGCGAACGAAATTTGTTAGTCAATGCTTCAAAATATTCGCGTGTCATTTCAGGGTGTTCAAACATTTTATGGGCTTCAGGGAAGCTCTCTGCATCAATAGTCAGATACTTAAACACTTCTTCAGCCCACCTCTCTGGAAACTCACCATCATATCGCTTGATAAGTGCCACAGCTTCTTCGCGCTCCAAATCACCGGATCGAACTTCTTGGCTTGCATCATAGGTTGCTCGCCCAATTCCAAATTTGATAAATGTGGTATAATAATGGAAATCATCAATTTTGTCATCGATAGAATTATACTTAGAATAGGTTCCAAGTGTTCGCTCGGGCGAAGCTTTAAATCCACCTTTCTCAACTGCAAAATAGTAAGCATTCTGAGGATGCCATTTTAAATAATAGCCTAGGTAATGCACCTCGGCTCCAAGTTTTTGCAAAGGTGCAATATCTGATGGCAAATATGGAGTTAGGTCTGCCTGCGACATCCCAAAATCACGCTTCAGACTCGCAACACTTTCACCACCAAGAAAGACACTCTCTTCTCCACTTGCAGTAAAATAATCATATGAACGTTGCGCATCTGCATTATCTTCAACCGGATTGCCATATTCGGCTTCGTTTTCCCCATAAAAAACCAGTGGAATGTTAAACAAAAGCGCCATTTTAGGAGCAAATCCTTTTTGCCCAATAATGAATGGTTGGAATGCGTGAAAAAGATTTTCAACCGCTAAGCGAGTCAGCAGGCGCTTGCTACGCCCCGATGCCGTCATAAGGTAGTTGTCCATGCCAGAATGAATCCAAGCGTCAAAGTTATGGCGCCCCCAATCTGTATAAATATTTGGTGCCCAAGTTACCGTCAATGGATTCATGCCATATTTGTATTTCAGCATCCAAGACTGGTAGAAACTGTCCTTGCCGCCAGAGCCAGGGACTAGACAGTCATAAGAGCCATTTTGGCTGCGAAAGCGATTACAAAGCTCAACCAGCTTGCGCTCACGTTCTTCCCAATCTATTTCTCGATTCTTGCGTTCCGCGGTACGGCACGCATCACATACGCCGTTGTCATCAAAATGAATTGTTTTCTTTTTGGAGTTTTCTGTATGCTTAAATTCAACGGCCGAATTAGGGCGCTGATTGGAAACCGCGCAGTTAGTACAAAACTCTACTTTTTCCGGTAGGCCGTATTTACACTCTAGAGATCTCAGCCCAGACGCATATTTACTCATGTCAACAGGTAGATCAACGGCATTTTTCTTCTGCATTTTTCTTCTTTCCAACGAATTATCAAAGCAAGCTTCTTGCGCTGGGTTATAGATTAATAGGAGCTATTGTCAAATTTGGTGTCTGGCTTTTTTGGATCATGGACCTGTCCCGCTTTAGTGCCGCCCCAAGTTCTCATTTAGGCGGCAAATCTTTCGAAAGCCAAGCGCTGCCTGGCAGGGGTTTGTGAAACAAACCACGAGAAGGGGCATTTCCAGCCTAAAGCTGAGTGCCTACGCCGAGGGTTGTAGAAACCGTTGCCAGGCAATGGTGTCTAACCACGGATATTCTGTTCTGACGCATTATCCTGCCAACACGGCGATGGCCAACGTCAAAGCCCAGCTCCTTCACCTCCTCCGTCATTCTTGGCCTCCTTTTGCGCATAATACGCGGTTAAAGGAGCGACATAATTCCGCGACAGGTCCAATTCGCCAGATACCCGCCCGCTGACCGTTGGCCTTTCCATCTTTGGCGCGCCAGAAAACGGGGGTGATATCTCGATCATTTCGGCGGCTACCATCATGTCGGTTGCGCCGCTGCTCGTCGCCTTCCTGATTTTCCAACGGCAATTTGTGCAGGCCTTCCTGCGCGCCGGTATTAAATCAGCCGTATCCTGCAAATTTCCGATCCGCATCTGGCCATCCCGCCGGAAAAGCTCTGTGGGCAGGTCAACACACTTTCCCGCCTGTCCACCACTATCAGCGCGGTGCTATCCGCCGAAGCCGCCCATGCGCCGGATGCGGTGGTAATCACTGGCTATATTTCCCACGGCGGCACAGCTGAAAGCTACGCCCTTTTTCGCCGCGAGATAGAGCGGCTCAAAGTGCCATATTACGTGATACCGGGCAATCATGATAAACGTGAGGCCATGCGACAAGCTTTTTGCGATGCGGGATATATGCCCAAATCGCGGAAGCTAAACTGGGCAATTGAACTGAACGCGGTGCAACTCATTGGGCTGGATACGCTGGTTGAGGGCGAAGGCGGCGGCGTGATAGATGAAGCCACGGCGGCCTTTTTGGCGTGCTGCCTTTCACGCAACCGGCAAAAACCAGCCCTCATCGCTATGCACCACCCACCGTTTAATAGCGGCATTCATTTCATGGATGATATCGGGCTAAAAGGCGCGCGCCTGTTGCAAGGTGCGCTGGAAAATGCGCGGCCAAAGGTCCGCATTATTTGTGGCCATGTGCATAATATGATGGTCGGCTGCATCGGCAATACCGTCGCCATTTCCGCCCCGTCCCCCGCCAGCAGCTTTCCCGTAGATTATCGCCCAAATGCCCCCGCTGGCTTTGTCACCCGCCCCGGCGGCTATATGCTGCACGAATGGCATGGCGCTTTTCGCTCCACCGAGATAAACTTGTGCGAGGCCGATGGCCCCTTTCCTTTTCGTGTTTAACCGGAGCCAGATATGCAGCCGCTAAGTGCCTTCCCCACTGATATTGCCCGCAATATCACCTGCGTTTTTACCGATATTGATGACACTCTCACCAATGATGGCCGCCTGCCCGCCAATGCCTACGCCGCCCTTGAGGCGCTGCAAAAGGCCGGCATTCATGTGGCACCAATCACCGGCCGCCCCGCCGGCTGGTGCGATATGATCGCGCGCATGTGGCCAATTTCAGGCGTGGTTGGCGAAAACGGCGCGTTTTATTTTTCATATGATGATAAAGCCAAAAAGATGCTGCGGGTTTACGAAATGGACGCGGAAATGCGGGCAGAGAACCAGCAAAAACTGGCGCATATTCAAGCCCGCGTGCTGGCTGAGGTTGCGGGCTGCGCTGTATCGGCTGACCAACCCTACCGCGAAGCCGATCTGGCAATTGATTTCTGCGAAGATGTAGCCGCTTTACCCGAAGCCAGCGTCCAGCAAATCGTTGATATTTTTGAGAGCGAGGGCGCGGTGGCCAAGGTCTCCTCTATCCACGTGAACGGCTGGTTTGGCCAATATGACAAGCTCTCCATGAGCCGCCGCTTTGCCGCAGATCGGCTGGGGCTGGACCTTGAAACCGAGCGCACCCGTGTGGTTTTCTGCGGCGATAGCCCGAATGACAGCCCGATGTTTGCCTATTTTCCCTATGCCTGCGGCGTGGCCAACGTGGCTGACTTTGCCGGGAAAATGGCAGCTGAGCCAGCTTTCATCGCCCCCTCGCGCGGTGGCGATGGCTTTGTGGAAATCGCCGATATGCTGCTGTCATAAACCGCTCGGTTTTGCAAACTAAAGCATGATAGAATATTCGGTTCTATCGCAAAGTTAACTCATGGTCGAATTTAGGTATCAGATTAGGCACAGTTATCCAGCAAGGCTTGTAAGTTATTGAAAACCGCGCGCCTTTGTGCCAAATTGTTTCTTACGTTTCGCGTGCGTTACCTCTATCCCATCCAGCGTGACTGGTGCCGAAAATTGTCCTCCAGTTTGAACGAGAGTCTGCTCAAACCTAAGGACAGATTCTGGCACTGCATATGTTTATCACATGGTAAAGAAGCGAGGCCCACATCGCCGTGCAAGCTCAAAGGGCTTGTTGTGTCACCGAGAAAATTTTGTGGCAAAGCCTCTCCGGCCTGCGCTACCGGAAATGGTGCGGTTGTCTCAAGCCATAAACCGACAGGTAGCCCATTGGCGGGCTTCTACGCCGCCGTTGATAGTGCGACTAGCCCACAGAAAAGCCCAATAAGAGCGTAAAATTTATTGACAGATCAAGTTCAAATGTTCACTCTTCTTCATGTTAGCCGCACAACGCTGTGGCAACCGTTTCAGAAACGGCAAAAAAGACAACGATGTTGTCATAAATACATCATGCGAATGCTGTATTAAATTCAAGATAATATCCAATAAAAAAAGCGGAGGATAAACTTACCCCGCACCCTACCAACGGAGAGAAAAATAATGAAACCACTACTTTATTCAACAGTTGCCTTGGTGGCGCTGGCGGGGGCTGCCTCTGCGGCGACCTGCCCAGCCGTTACTGTGGGTGATATGATGGGCGTCGGAGCTGGCGCCTTTCCGCAGCAATATGAGCTTGCCGAATTCGAATCGCTTGGCGACTGCACCGTAGAATTTTCGAGCAACCCTGCTATGGCTGCCCTGAATGCGCGTATTCGCAGCAATGGGGATTTACCTGCACTTGCAGATCGTCTCCCGTCAGAGCCGCTGGTTGTTGCGCCTTATTCGTCTATCGGCTCTTACGGCGGCACATTTGATGCCTTGTCCAACGCCACAGAATCCGGCACCTCTGACTTTATGTCGATTCGCCACGTAAACCTCGTGCGCTATTCAGACGACCTTCAGACCATTGTGCCAAACGTGGCCAAAGGCTGGGAATGGAACGAAGACTTTACCCAGCTGACCTTCTTCTTGCGTGAAGGCCATAAGTGGTCTGATGGCACGCCATTTGGCGCTCGCGACGTTAAGTTCTGGTATGACAATCTGGCGACAGACAGCAATGTTAGGGAAATCCCGAAAGATTATGTTTTGGTCGCTGGCGAACCGATGGAGGTTGTTGTTATTGACGAAACCACCGTTCAGTTCAATCTGCCATCCCCCAAGCCGGGCCTGCTATCACACTTTGCTAACCACTATGCGCAGGCCTTCCAGCCTATGGGCTTTTTGGGCCAGTTCCACCCAGACATTAACCCGAATGCAGATGCAAACGCACAGGCGCTCGGCTTTGAAAACGGCTATGCCGCGATCAAAGGCTATTATGGCAACTCTGACTGGATGGACACCCCAACCCCGATGTTGGCCCACCCTGACCTAGTAGCCGGTTTGCCCGCAGACACGGTGCCAACGCTGGAAAGCCACATTATTGTCTCGGAAAATACCGAAGGCCGCCATTTGGTTGCCAACCCGTATTTCTTCCAAGTTGATACCTCTGGCCAGCAACTGCCTTATATCAACGAGCAAGATGAGCTCTTTGTTGGTGAAAGCGAAGTGCGGCTCTTGAAGCTTGTTAACTCCGAAGTTGACTATAAAGCCCAAGCGCTGAACCTTGACTATGCGCCGCTGCTGCTGGAAAATCAGGAAGCTGGTAACTTCTCGGTATCGCTCCGGCCGGAAATCGCCATGGGCGTGTTTTCGTTTAACGTAACATCGGAAGATCTGGCGAAACGCGCTGTGTTTGGTGATGTGCGCTTCCGTCAGGCTATGTCTGTTGCTATGAACCGCGACGAGATCAACGAAGTTGTTTACTTTGGTCTTGGCGAGCCGCAGCAATATACCGCCTTCTCGCCGCTACCAAGCTTTGTGACCGAAGAAATGTCACAATCTTACGCGCAGTTTGACCCCGCTATGGCCAATGCCCTGCTCGATGAAATCGGCATGGTAGACGTAGACGGCGACGGCATGCGCGAATTGCCAAATGGCGATACGCTGGTGCTTAACATGCAAGTGGCAACCCAAGGGATTTCGATCAAACTGGTTGAACTTGTGGGCCAAAACTGGCGCGAAGTTGGCATCAACAACACTGTGAAAGAAGTGACAACCGACGAATACCGGTCGGCACAGTCGTCAAACCAGCTTGACGTGATGATGTATGCAAAAGGGCAGCCTTTGGCGGTGATCCTCGGCAATTCCGAGGTGTTCCAGCCACCGTTTGATAACTACTTCAACATCCGGACCGGCATGTTGTGGGGTGAGTTTATCGACACTGAAGGCGCATCCGGGGTTAAACCACCTGAGTATGTGTACACGATGATCGACGATATCAACGCGTTCCAAGGGGCTATTGCTGGCTCTGACGAGTCCAATGCCATTGGTGCCAAGCTGGTGCAATCGGTTGTTGATAACCTGCTGTTCATCGGCACCGTTAAAGCGGTTGCTCCAATTTATTGGAACAATGATCTGCAAAATGTGACCGAGTTCCAAACCCAGTCATACGCTTATTACCGGACATACCCATACCGCGCCACCCAGTGGTGGTTGGACGAATAATCCAGCGGAATTGGATTAAAATAACGGCGGGCAGCCTTGGCTGCCCGCCGTTCAATAAAATACTGACCGGCAAACGGACAGAAAATAGAACGCCGGGAGACAGATAAAAATGCTGCAATTTGCGAAATTTGTGACCATCCGCGCGGTATTGGCCGTGCTGACGCTGATACTGGTGTCTTTCATCGTGTTTTCCCTGATGGAACTGGTGCCGGGCGATTGCGCCGAGCGCTACATTGCCTTCAAAAACTCCCAAGGCGCGGTGATTACCCCCGCCGATATTCAAATAGAGCGCGTCCGGCTCGGGCTGGACCAACCTTACATCCAGCGCTGGGGCTCATGGATTATCAATGCTTTTCAGGGCGAATTTGGTGATAGCTGTATTTTGCGGGTTAACATCGCCCAGCTGCTGGGGCAAAAATTCTGGCTCAGCCTTGGCCTGTGCCTCTCGGCTCTGTTCCTTGCATATGCCATTGCCATTCCGGTCGGCATTCTGGCTGCTACCTCCAAAAACGCAGCCCTGAACAACACTTTGCGTCTCGTTAGCTACCTCGGTCTGGCCCTGCCAAACTTCCTGCTGGCCCTGATGATCATGCTGTTCTCGACCATCATGTTTGGTGACAGTCTCACCGGCATGTTCTCAAAAGAGTTTCGAGATGCCGCGTGGTCTTACGCCAAGTTCAAAGATTTCCTCGGCCATGCGTGGCTGCCTGTGTTTATCTTGGCCTGGTCGGCAACCGCCTTTGCCATTCAAACCGTGCGCGCCCTGATGTCTGACGAGGTTGGCAAGCTTTATGTAACCGCCGCCGAAGCGCGCGGGGTTTCGGGCGCCAAGCTCCTGATGCGCTATCCGGCCCGCCACGCGCTCAGCCCAATCATCAATTCACTAGGCTTTGACCTGAACCGGATTTTTAACGAGCTGCCGATTGTGGCGCTCATTTTAACCCTCACCGAAGCCGGATCCTTGCTGATAGAGGCCTTGGCCCGCTCCAATGATCAGCAGCTTGCGGGCGCGATCATCTTCATGCTCACCGCCGCCATTGTCGGGATAAACTTTGTGACCGATATAATACTAGCCCTGACTGACCCCCGCATTCGCCGGAGTATTGTAGGATGAGTGATATGACCGAAACCACTGTCGACCAGAAGCAAAAAGAAGCCTATTTCACCGCCTCGCAAGGGCAGCTGATCTGGCAGCGCTTCAAGAAAAACAAATCGGCGCTTGTCGGGGCGTGGGTGCTAATTATCCTCATCCTGTCCGGCATTTTTGCCCCCTTCCTCACACCCTATGACCCTACCATCGCGGGCCGCGATAAGGACTACCTAAACGGCGCGCCGCAAATCCCGATTTTTTGGGACGAAAACGGCTTCTCAGCGCGGCCATTTGTATATACGCAAGAGCGCACTCGCTCAATCAAAACCAATTTTCGCTGGGTGACAGAGGTTAAAACCGGCCTCGAAGACCGACGCTACATAACCTTTTTTAGCGAAGGCACCCCCTATACCTACTTGGATTTTAACATTAATCTCCCCGGCAAAGCCCTGGATTTCCGCATTCCGGGAATAGAGTTTGACACCCATCTTTTTGGCGTCGATACAGGCATGATCCACATTTTTGGCACGGATTCGACCGGAAAAGACATTTACTCCCGCACCCTGACCGCAATAAAAACCTCGATGGCGGTAGGAACCATCGGTGTGATGATCGCCTTTGTGCTAGCGTTGATTATTGGCGGTGTCGCGGGGTATTATGGCGGCATGATAGACGCAGTGGCGCAAATGGTAACCGACACCGTAAAAACCATCCCCAGCATCCCGCTTTTCATGGCGCTGGCCGCCTTTATCCCCGATACATGGAGCGCTGAAGCGAGGTTCTTTTTCATATCCATGGTCCTCGGCCTGATCGGCTGGACAACCCTAGCGAGGCGAATACGAACACACCTACTCTCTGAGCGAAATCAGGAGTATGTGTTGGCGGCCCAGCTTTGCGGCGCGCCCCCGAGACACATCATTCGCAAGCACCTTTTGCCAAGTTTCACCAGCTATATCATCGTTGATCTGGTCATCTCGTTCCCTTACATGATCCTATCAGAAACCGCGCTGAGCTTCATTGGGCTGGGCCTAAAAGACCCGGTAAATTCGCTCGGGGTAATGCTGCAAAATGTGACCAGCGCTGATGTGCTACTCAACTACCAGTGGTATTTCATACCCGTTCTCTTCTTCATTGTCCTCGTGTTGGCTTTTGTGTTCGTCGGTGACGGCTTAAGAGATGCAGCCGATCCTTATTCGGATTCAAAATAATGACGCGCCTCCTAGACCTCGAAAACCTGACCCTCCAGTTTGATACGGATGAAGGCAGGATCACCGCGATTGAAAACATTTCCTTCACGCTGGAAGCTGGCGAGGTTATGGGCCTTGTAGGGGAAAGCGGCTCGGGCAAATCTGTGACCGCCAAATCCATCATGAAGCTCAACCCGCACAATGCCATTTATAGCGACGATACCAAAATATCGCTGCATCTTGAAGATGGCGAGATCGAGATCATGAGCCTGCACGGCTCAAAAGAGCTTAAGGTTATCCGTGGCGGTGCCATTTCGATGATCTTCCAAGAGCCAATGGCCAGCTTTGCCCCCGCCATCACCATTGGTGACCAAATGGTCGAGCAGCTGCTGATCCACACGGATATGAACAAAATGCGGGCCAAGGAAGTCTCGATCGAGATGCTGGACCGCGTTGGCATTTCAGACCCCGCCACCCGCTTCAAGCAATATGCTTTTGAGCTGTCCGGCGGTATGCGGCAGCGCGCCATGATCGCGATGGCGCTGTCCACCAAACCCAAGCTTTTAATCGCCGATGAGCCAACCACCGCGCTGGATGTGACCATTCAGGCGCAGGTGATCGACCTGATGAAGGACCTCGTGAAAGAGTTTGGCATGGGGATAATTTTTATCACCCATGATCTCGGCGTTATCGCCCAAACCGCTGATAAGGTTGCGGTTATGTATTTGGGTCGGCTGGTTGAGCAAGGCCCCGTGCGCGAGGTTTTGCGCAACCCGTCCCACCCCTATACCAAGGGCCTCATCGCCGCGCTGCCCAATCTTGATGATCTGGATACACCGCTTACGCCCATCCCCGGTGATATCCCCTCACCGCTAGAGCGCCCGCCCGGCTGTGTGTTTCACACCCGCTGTTCTGCCAATTTAGGCCCGCGCTGCTCCACCGAAGTTCCCAGCTTTTTTGAGGTGGTAGACGGCCATAATGTCGCCTGCCATTTGTTTGATACGGAGGGCGCGAAATGAGTGATGACATCCTGATAAAAGCCCGCGATCTTTCTGTGCATTACCAATTATCTGGCGGCAAGCTGCTTGGCCCCAAGCCGGTGGTAAAAGCCGTGGAAGGGGTGAACCTCGACATCGCCAAAGGCAGCTTTTTTGGCCTCGTCGGCGAAAGCGGCTCGGGCAAAACCACCCTTGGCCGCGCCTGCCTAAAAGCCGCCCCTATCACCCGTGGCACCGTTACCTATACCGATGAAGAGGTGGGGTTTGAGCTTACCGAAATCAACAAAGCCGAGCTGAAAGAATACCGCAAACGCGCGCAGCTTATTTTCCAAGACCCCTACGCCGCCCTGAGCCCGCGCATGACCGTGCGCGATATTATTGCCGAACCGCTAGAGGTTATGGGGCTTACCAAAACCCGCGAGGAAACCGACGAGCGGGTGCGCGAAATAGCCGCCAAATGCCGGCTTAACCTTGAGCACCTGCGCCGCTTTCCGCACGCCTTTTCCGGCGGCCAGCGCCAGCGTATTTCTATCGCCCGCGCGCTGGTTTCGCGCCCGCATTTTGTGGTGGCCGATGAAAGCGTGGCAGCACTTGATGTGTCTATTCAGGCCGATGTGCTGAACCTGCTCAAGGAAATCCAGCAGGAAATGGGGCTAACCTTCCTGTTTATCAGCCACGACCTCAGCGTCGTGGCGCATGTGTGTGACCATGTTGCAGTTATGTATCTTGGCCGCTTGGTTGAAACCGCGCCAACCCGCGATCTGTTTTTCAAACCGCGCCACCCCTATACCAAAGCCTTGCTCTCCGCCATTCCCTCGCTGGACCCCGATGACCACGGCTCGGCGCAAAAGCTGGAGGGCGAAATTCCGTCGCCAACCAACCCGCCACCGGGCTGCAAGTTTCAAACCCGCTGTGCGTTTGCGGTGGAGCATTGCCGGAAAGTCGAGCCAAAACTGGAGCATTCCAGCGCCGGCCACGAGGTTGCTTGCCACCGTTGGCAAGAGCTGATGGACTAACGCGAAGGCGTATAATTCAGCACCCCATCTGAGGTGATTTTCACATCGGCAATTGTGCGGTCTGAATGGCGCATGCGGTGGTTAAGTAGCTTGCGGGTAAGGCGCAAAAGCGTGCTGGCATGGGCGGGGTCTTCAGCCAAATTGTGCTGCTCGCTTGGGTCTGCTTCCAGATCAAACAGCAGCGGCGCCAGCCCGCCGTTAAAATGCACAAGCTTAAAACGGTGCTCGCGCAGAATTGCCAAATTGGCCTCATGCTGCGAAACACCGGTGGCTTTTTGCCATGCGGTGGTCACGTGCGGCTCGCTAAATTCCAGCTCCAAATGCACAGAATCCCGCCAGTTTTCCGGCAGTTTTCCCTCCAGAAACGGCTTAAGCGACACCCCGTCCATCCCCGTTGGCACGCGCCGGCCAACAAGGTCCAGCACGGTCGGGGTTACATCCACGGACTCGGTAAAAGCCTCGACCATGCTGCCATGCTGGGCGGGGTGCTTCGGATCTCGAATGATAAGCGGAATGTGGTACGCGCCCTCATAGGGGTTTTGCTTGCCCCAAAGGTGGTGCTCCCCCAAGCTTTCGCCGTGATCGGCAAAAAACACGATCAACGTATCATCATATTGGCCGCTTTCCTTCAGAAAATCAATAATCCGCCCGATATGCGTATCCACTTCGGTGGCCAGCCCAAGGTAAAGCGCGCGCAGGGTTTGCACATCGGTATCATCGCGGCTATCCACCTTGCAGCCCCGCACTACGGCCTCCATGCGCGGAGATTCAAGCGCGCCAACCATAAACGGATGCACCTTGGCCTGCGCCTCGGGCGAGCCTAAACGGGCCGGAAGCGGCAGCGAGGTGGGGTCATACATGGTGTTATAAGGGGCGGGGGCCACCAGCGGCGGGTGGGGGCGAATATAGGTCGCCACCGCGAACCAGTTTTGTTCGGTACGCACTGAAAGATCATTGATGAGCGAGGTGGTCAGAAATGCGGTGTCGCTATGCTCGGCGCTATAAAAGGGCGGGTCATCTGGACGCGCGGGGCGTGAAGGATCCGGCGAAATCGCGTCATAAAACCGCGCATAATCGGGAATACTATAGCCCTGCGCCTTAAGGTAAGCTCGCCAGGGGTAGCTTTCCTGATAGCGCATTTCCAGCACTTCACGAAAGCCCGGCAGCAGGCTTTCTTCGGTTTTCAGGTCCGGGTCATTGGGGTGGCGGCTGCGCGGGTCTAGGCTGGTATCGGTATAGCCAAACAGCAGCGGGTCATAGCCGGATTTACGCATTTCGCGGGCAATATTGGGCAAGCCGTCGGCCATCGGGGTGCCATTACGGATAGAGCGATGGTTCATCGCATACATGCCGGTAAAAATGCTGGCGCGCGAAGGCCCACAAGGGTTGGTCACCGAAAAATGCTTGGTAAACGTCACCGCATCTTGGCGAAGGGCGGTGATATTGGGCAGGCTCACATGCTTGGCCAGCGCGCCTTCAATGCAATCAGCCCGAAGCTGGTCAATAATGATCATCAAAACTTTGCGTTTCTCGGTCATTTGCGAATCCTCTGACAGCGGCATTTATACCCCGAGAAAATGACGGATTTCCGGCTACGTCAAATAGATTTATGCCAAAACGAAGGCTTGAAACAAAAATTTACCACCCATGGCAATATGCGGGCAGCTGGCCCGAATGGCTGATGACCATGCCTGATGCACCATATCCACCAGCGCCCGCTTCTGCCCATTGGGGCGATGGCTGGGCAAGGGTTTTAGGCTGTTCTGGGGCCATTTTTTGCGTTGCCACTAAAAATATTTCTTGCAAAGGCGTGGGATTTTGTAACCCATTATACCCAGATAGATGCTTGGCTGCCCAAAAACATCGTGGTGGTAAACCAGCGCGCCTTTGACGGGCTGTCGGCAGAAACCCAAGCAGGGGCGGCGGCTGAAGCGCGGGGCGCTGATCATCACAGTGTTTCCTGCACTGGTTACGTATTTGCCAAATGCGGTGGGGAACTGAGACCCTTACGGGCGATGGTTGCGGTATTTCGAGCAGATTGTCGTAATTTGAACCGGACAGCCCAAGCGTTTTAGGATCCTGTTGGCCCCCGAATACCTGCGGTGTTTGCGCCACTCTTGTCGATTACGATCTTTTTGGAATGTCAGGACAGATCCGCCAAACTTGGTGGGTAAAGCAACCCAAATCGCAGAGCTTGCAACAAAACCTTCTCTCCTCACGCGGTTCTGTCGCAAAGCTTTTCAGCTTTGAATGGCGACGCGTGGTTTGATTGGAATTGTTGTTTCCGGATCATGTGGGCTACTTCGATGCCAGCGCGCGTTGCTGCGGCTGAACGAAGAGCCATAAAATCCAAAGCTGAGTGTACAAGTTTCTTGAAAAAACGATGGTCTTGTTTTGCGCCCGCTTCAGGCCCCCATCGGGTTTGGCAGGTAGCCCAAAAAGCCGGTGATCCACCAGCGGCCCTCGTGTTTTGCGCAAAAATACAGGGTTTGCCAGTTTAGCGCCTCTTGCGCGCCGGATCTGAAGCGAATGGCCCCGTCGAACTTTTTATGTGCGATGGCAAAATTGCCGGTGATATCTATATGCGTTAGGGTTGTGGCGGCAAAACTACCGGCCAGCACCTCGGAGGCCTCGGCGTTTTCCAGCATATGAAGAGAGGAGGCGACCCAAGCTTTGCCATAAACCTCCAGATCGGAAAATGAGCTGCGCCATGCATCGGGGTTGGCGCTATGGCCGCCATCAATACCAAAAAATTGCCCCTCCAGAAAATCGGCGCGGTGGCTGGCCCAGTCGGTTTTGGCATAGGCGGTTACATCGCGCTGCACCAGCATATCCCAAATTTCAAAACGGTCTTTATCTTGCGGGGTAAAGGGGTTTTTCGCTGTCATGGGGCTCTCTTTTTATGCGGAATAATCGCGCCCTTATGGGCAATAACTTCAATGGCGTTCATGTGGCCGGCCATCATGGCACTGGCTGCGGTGCCGCCGGTGAGCAGGCAGGCCATATATCCGGCGTTAAAGCTGTCTCCGGCGGCGGTTGTATCCACCACGCGCGGCGCAGGGGGGTAGCTTTGAGGCGCGTGGCCGCCAAGGTCCAGCGGCCCGCGTGACCCTCGTTTTAGTGCCCCGCGATTCAGGCCATAGCCCCGCAGGCGCGCTAAAGCCTCGGCCTCGGTTTTGTCGCCAAATAGCGCCATTTCATCGTCTAGCGACGGCAGGGCAATATCACAAATTTCAAACCCCGCCCGGATGCTGGCCTGCGCCTCGGCCCGGCTGTGCCACAAAGTGGGGCGGTAGTTGGAATCAAACGAAACCAGCCCCGGCCATGCTTGCAACCACGCCAGCAGGTTTTGGCGACCGGTTTGCGGCAAAATCGCCAGCGTAATGGCGCTAAGGTGGATCACATCAAACCCGCTAAGGGCGGCAAACCCGTTGGCAAACATCGTGCGTGCGGCCGAATTTTCGCGCCAAAAGTAAAACGCGCGCTCGCCGTGCTTATCGGTATGGATTGCATATAGCCCCGGCAGGCGGCTGGGGTGGCGCTCCAGCACGGGGGTAATGTTTTCGGCTGTTATAAAATCGGCAATCTGGTTTGAGAGCGGATCACAGCCAAGCGCGGATACAAAGCTGACACTATGGGCGGCGGGCAGGGCGCGGCGCAGATAAACAGCCGTGTTTAGGGCATCTCCGGCCACGCCCAGCTGCTGGGGTGCGTAGGTGGCGGCAAACTCGATCATCGCTTCGCCGATGCAGGCAATTTTCAGGCCCACGGCTTAATCTCCAATCGGCTGCGGGCCGGTATCCGGTGAGATTGCCAGCAAAGACGTGCGAATACGGCGCAGGTTTTCTTTGGCGTGCTCGGGGTTTTGCCGCGCCACGCCGGTGGCCAGCACATCCAGAACCGCCATAAACACCAGCCGCGAGGCCGAGGGTTTAAAAATATCGCTATCTTCGGGCAGGTCCAACCCAAGGCTGATATCACAAAGCGCCGCCAGCGGTGAGCCGGGCTTGGTCAGGCACAGGCTGGCCGCGCCATATTGCTTGGCAATGGCGACGCTATCGCGTAATTCGCGCGGGCAGCCACTGGCGGAAATGGCAAAAACCACGTCCCCCTCCCCAAGAGTCGAGGCCAGCATGCGCTGGTAATACCCGTCTGAATGGGCCTCGCTGGGGGTGCCAAGACGAAAGAACCTATTGGCCCCCTCTCTTGCCACAGTGGCCGAGCCGCCGCCGACACCGAAAAACAAAATCCGCCGGGCGCTGCCAAGGGCCGCGATAGCGCGGTCAACCTCGGCCACCTGCAATT
>Ga0256845_1001823_pt1 | contig 16488 bp, 17 predicted proteins | sample RiftiametaG_FD_189101 | JGI IMG/M metagenome (GOLD analysis project Ga0256845, IMG submission 189101) | Tube worm associated microbial communities from hydrothermal vent at the East Pacific Rise, Pacific Ocean - Riftia | ecosystem: Host-associated > Annelida > Integument > Unclassified ...
CTTTAACCTGTATGATCTAAATGCTTCTCTACAGCTTTGCTCATCAGGAAAGTGCTTTGTGAATTCTATTAATTTCATAATTTAAAATACGAAAAAACTAATGGGGAAACAAAAGGATAAGCATAATTTTTAAAATAGAAATTATGAATGAAAAAAGAAATAAAAAAAATCCGCCGAAGTGTTTTTATCACTTGCGACGGATTTTAAAAACTAACCAACCGATTATTTTAAATCAAATAGTGTTCCAAAAAAAATATAGACACTTTTAAATCTTCTCCCTCAAATATCCAGCAGTAAAAGATTTTTTACTTTTTACTACTTCCTCTGGTTTACCTTCCGCTACAATTTGTCCGCCGTTTTCGCCACCTTCAGGGCCAAGATCAATAATATAATCTGCACATTTAATTAAATCTAAATTGTGCTCAACGACAATAACCGTATGACCTCTATCTAACAAAGCATAAAATGAAGCAAGCAATTTTTTAATATCATGGAAGTGAAGCCCAGTTGTAGGTTCATCAAATATAAAAACCGTTTTTTCCTTTGAAGTTCCTTTCACTAAAAAGGAAGCAAGTTTAATACGTTGCGCCTCGCCACCCGAAAGCGTGGAAGAACTTTGACCTAATTGTACATAACCCAAACCAACATTTTTTAAAGGTTGCAATTTTGATGAAATCTTATCCAGCATATTTTCACCGAAAAAATCCACGGCATCATCAACGGTCATGGTAAGGATGTCGTCTATATTTTTACCTTGAAAAGGAACTTCCAGCACTTCTTTTTTGAAACGTTTGCCATTACAAGCATCACAAATTAAATGCACATCTGCCATAAACTGCATCTCGATGGTTACTTCACCTTCACCTTTGCAGGTTTCGCAGCGGCCACCATCTACGTTAAAGCTGAAATGCTTCGCTTTATACCCGCGAATGTCTGAAAGTTTTTGGGAAGCATACAGATTTCGAATATCGTCATACGCCTTAATATAAGTTACAGGATTACTTCGACTAGAACGACCAATTGGGTTTTGGTCTATGAATTCAATACTCTTTATGGTTTTGAAATCCCCCTTTATTTCTGAAAATTGACCGGGCTTTTCGCCATAACCGCCAATTTCACGAAGTAGAGCAGGGTAAAGTATTTTTTTGACCAACGTACTTTTTCCACTTCCTGAAACTCCCGTTACTGCTGTGAAAACGTTTAAAGGAAAAGTAACATTAATATTTTTTAAATTGTTTTGACGTGCACCAGTAATAGAAACCTTATTATTTGAAGTACGTCTTTTCTTCGGTACTTCAATTTCCATTTCGCCATTTAAATATTTTGCCGTTAGCGAATCTGACTTTAAAATTTCAGCATAGGTTCCTTGCGCAACCACTTCGCCACCGAAGGTTCCCGCTTCTGGGCCAATGTCTATAATTTGGTCGGCAGCTTTCATTATGTCTTCATCGTGTTCAACCACAATCACTGTATTTCCTAAATCACGCAAAGCTTTTAAAACAACGATAAGTCTTTCCGTATCTTTTGGATGAAGGCCAATACTTGGTTCGTCAAGAATGTACATTGAACCAACGAGACTGCTTCCCAAAGAAGTTGCAAGATTAATTCGCTGCGATTCTCCGCCAGAAAGTGTGTTGGATTTTCTATTCAGTGTTAAATAACCTAAACCAACATCGCTTAAAAAACTGATACGGTTATTGATTTCGAGCAACAAACGTTTACCAACTTTAGCATCATATTCTGAAAGTTCAAGATTTTTGAAGAAACCCGCAGCTTTATCAAGAGGAAGTTCTACCAATTCTTGAATTGCAGTACCGTTTATTTTTACGTAACCAGCTTCAGGACGAAGGCGTTTTCCTTTACAGCTTGCACATTTTGTTTTTCCACGATAACGTGAAAGCATCACTCTATTTTGGATTTTATAACTTTTTGACTCTAAATATGAGAAGAAAGAGTTTAGGCCTTCAAACTGTTCATTGCCATCCCAGACCAATTGCTTTTGTTCATCAGTAAGTTCAAACCAAGGTTTGTGGATTGGAAAGTCGAATTTATAAGCACTATTTACTAACTGGTCGCGATACCAACTCATAGATTCGCCACGCCAAGGAAATATAGTGTTTTCAAAGATTGAAAGCGCTGTGTTTGGAATCACTAAATCTTCATCTATACCAATAACATCGCCATAACCTTCACAAACTGGACAAGCGCCATACGGATTATTAAAGCTAAAAAGATGCGCGTTCGGCTCCATAAAAAGCATTCCGTTAGCTTCAAAGCGGTTGTTGAATTCGGTTTTCTTTTTTGAAGAAAGCTCTTCAATATAAAGTTCACCTTTTCCCTCAAAAAAAGCTATTTCAACTGCATCGGCTAAACGATTGTAGAAATCTTCTTCGTCTTTGGTGATAACTCTATCAACTACTAAATCTATTTTCTTCGGAAAAGATTTTAGCTCATCAATCCGTAAAACTTCATTTTTAACTTTAATTCTTGCATACCCTTGCTGCGCTAAAGCTTGAATTTTGTTTTCCATAGTTCGTCCTTCTTCTAGTTGAATAGGAGCAAGGAGGAGCAATTTTTCGCCTTCTGGAAATTTTTTAATGAATTTTATGACATCTGTAGTGGTGTCTTTTTTCACTTCTTTCCCAGAAATGGGTGAAATTGTTTTCCCAATTCGAGTGAAGAGCAATTTTAAATAATCATAAATTTCTGTGGAAGTTCCAACAGTAGATCGCGGATTGGTAGAATTTACTTTTTGCTCAATTGCAATGGCTGGCGATATTCCTTTTATAGAATCTACTTTGGGTTTATCTAGCCTTCCTAAAAACTGTCGCGCATAGCTGGAAAGGCTTTCTACATAACGGCGTTGACCTTCTGCATACAGCGTGTCAAAGGCCAAACTAGATTTTCCGCTACCCGAAAGACCTGTAATAACTACAAGTTTATTCCGTGGAATTGCAACAGATAAATTTTTAAGATTATGAAGTTTTGCTCCTTGAATTAGGATGTTTTTCTTGGTGTCTAAGGTTTCAATTTCCAATGTGTTTTTCTTCTTTTTTGTAGCTTCAGGCAAAGATACTACTTAGGTTTTAGGCAACGAAATTCAAGTAGATTATTATTTTTTATAGAAAAATTCAACCTTTTTTTTGGTTAAGTGATTTCTTTGTTGTTATATTTACGGTTCTTAACGTTTTATAAAAAAATTATTGCCTATAGCATATCATTACTCTTAACAAAAGAAATTTTTGAATTAAACAGCCAACCAAATGTTGTTTAATTAATAAGGAAGTATAGATATGAAGAAAAGCATTAATTCTGATGCGCTTTTAGTGAGCGCTTATATAAACGGTGATGAATCTGCACTTGACGAATTAATAACACGCCATAAACAAAGAATCTACAGTTTTATTTACTCCAAAGTTTTTAACAGAGATGTGTCTGAAGACATTTTTCAAGATACCTTTATTAAGGTTATTAAAACTCTTAAAAAGGGTGGTTATAATGAAGAGGGTAAGTTTTTGCCTTGGGTAATGCGTATTGCTCATAATTTGGTTATTGATCATTTTAGGAAAAATAACCGTATGCCTAAATTTGAAAATAATAAAGATTTTAATATTTTTTCAGTTCTTAGCGACAATGCATTAAATGCAGAGAAGCAAATAATAAAAGGGCAAGTGGAAAACGATGTGCGTAGACTTATACAAGAACTACCAGACGATCAAAAAGAAGTGCTCATGATGCGAATTTATAAAGACATGAGTTTTAAAGAAATAAGTGAACAAACCGGAGTTAGTATTAATACAGCATTGGGCCGAATGCGTTATGCACTTATTAATTTGCGCAAAGTGATTGATAAACATAACATTATATTGACCAACTAATACAATAAACAAATTTTTGTGACGTTATTTGAACACAAAACATCAAAAAACGTAATATGCAAAAATTTTACTCTGAAAACATACGTGTGGAAGGCGTGGATAAACAACTTGTTCCAAAAGAAGAAACCATTAGGTTCCTTCTGGATTATTCGATGGCTTTAAGTGTTATAGATTATCATAATGAGAAGTTTGAAGCATTTCTCAACTAAACTTTGTAAAACCCTGGAATTAGCTTTTCAGGGTTTTTTTTATTGAAAAGGGTCAAGAGTTCAGAAAATTGATATAGTAAATTCATAGCTTATCGACTTTTCTTTTTCAAATAATCATTTATAACTGTCTTTCTACCAATAGTTTTAGTGATGACATCTTTTTCCAAATCCCATCCTCTTGCTGGTGAGTATTGCCTTCCATACCATATAATCTGAAGGTGAAGTTTATTCCAAATATCTCTTGGAAACAAGTGCTTTGCATCTTTTTCTGTCTGAATCACATTTTTTCCATTGGTAAATCCCCAACGATATAGTAACCTATGAATATGTGTATCTACTGGAAAAGCAGGTATATTAAATGCTTGGCTCATCACTACACTTGCAGTTTTATGACCTACTGCTGGGAAAGACTCTAGAGCTTCAAAATCTGCTGGGACTATGCCGTCGTATTTTTCAATTAATATTTCTGAAAGCCCGTGAATACCTTTCGATTTCATAGGTGAAAGACCTACTGGCTTTATTATTTCTCTTATTTCTTCAACCGAAAGTTTTACCATATCGTATGGATTGTCGGCTATTGCAAACAGAAGAGGCGTTATTTTATTTACTCGTACATCTGTGCTTTGTGCAGACAAGAGAACGGCTATCAATAATGTATAAGGATCTTTATGGTCTAATGGAATAGGAACTTGTGGGTAAATACGGTTTAACGTTTCAATAATGAAAGTTACCTTTTCTTGTTTGGTCATTTTGAGTACTTTTATGCAAAAATAAGGATAATGCAGACATTACAAGCCGGAGATAAGGCTCCAGATTTTAAAGTAAACGATCAAGACGGAAATAGTATTTCTTCAGAAGACTATAAAGGAAAAAAATGGATTGTTTTTTTCTACCCAAAAGCGAGTACACCAGGATGTACTATGGAAGCTTGCAACCTTCGTGATAATTATGTAGAACTTCAAAAACAAGGTTATGAACTGTTAGGAGTGAGTGCCGATAGTGAAAAACGCCAAAAGAATTTCAAGGAAAAATATAACTTCCCTTTTCCATTATTAGCAGATGAAAATAAAGTTGTTATTAATGGTTTTGGGGTTTGGGGTCCTAAAAAATTTATGGGAAGAACTTTTGATGGTATTCACCGAAAAACCTTTATTATTAACGAAAACGGAATAATTGAGTGCGTGATAGACAAGGTTAAAACCAAAGATCACGCGGCGCAAATATTGGATTAGTTATCTACTTTTTCAGGGAGCGCTTTGTAGTTGAAAAGATTTTTTCCCTTAATAATTTCAGAAACACCAGGTGGTAGCATTTTTTCCCAGCCATCTGTTCCTTCTTCTATTTTAGCAAGTACTTCACGTGAAAAAATATTCATCACTTCAGGGTTGTAATCTGTAATATCAACTACTTTTCCGTTATATTTAAAGAACTTGTAAAGTTCTTTCATTCGTGGATGTACTTTCAGGTTTTCACTATCTATATATTCCCCAGTTTCAGAATCTTTCATTGGATATAAGTATACTTTTAAATCTTTAAAGAAAAGTTTTCCGAAGGCTTCAAGTATACCACCGCTTAAGTGGCGGTAGTATTTTTCATCAAAAATATCTACCAAATTATTTACGCCCATCGCAAGCCCCATTCGCATTTTGGTATAACGAGAGAAATATTCAACCAATTTATAGTACTCCTGAAAGTTGGAAATCATTACGGTATGGCCGAGGGAACAAAGCAGTCTTGCACGATCCATAAAATCTTCTTCATCAATTTCGCCTTCTGCTCGAAGGTTGGAAAGAGTGATTTCAAAAATAACTTGAGTTCTTTCTTTTTCAACTCTATTTTCTGCAAGAAACATTTCATAAGAACGCTCAAACATATCAATATTAACCTTTGTTACTGGTCTAAAGCTTCCGCGTAACGCAAGAATATTTTTTTTATATAAAATATGGGCAGGTAATACGTTATGGCCATCAGGATCGAACATTACTGCGTCTGTCATTCCATTTTTAATAAGCTGAAGGCTTATTAAACGATTATCAACATCCTTGAATTGAGGCCCTGAAAAGTTGATGGTGTCTATTTCAATTTTGTCCTTATCGATATGATCGTATAGATAACGAAGCAGTTTTTTAGGCTGGTCGTATTTATAATAAGCGCCATAAATAAGATTTACTCCAAGAATTCCCATCGTAATTTGCTGCAACATGGCATCGTTCTCATGAAAACGAACGTGCAGCGTTATTTCATTATATTCTTCATTAGGATCTACGTGATATCTAATACCTAACCAACCGTGACCTTTATATTTTTTAGCAAAATCTATAGTTGCAACGGTATTTGCAAAGGCGAAAAATAATTTGTTTGGGTGTTTTTCACGAATAATCCGTTCTTCAATAAGGTTTATTTCGTGCGAAAGCATTTTTATAAGTCGTGCTTCTGTTACATAGCGTCCATCTTCTTCAATACCATAAATAGCATCACTGAAATCCTTATCGTAGGCCGACATTGTTTTTGCAATAGTACCTGAAGCCCCACCAGCTCTAAAAAAATTACGCACTGTTTCTTGTCCAGCTCCAATTTCGGCGAAGGTACCGTAAATGTTTTCGTTCAGGTTTATTCGTAAGGCCTTACTTTTTATGGATGGAATGGTTTCAAATTCCTTGTCTCCTAATATGGATACCGGCATAATAGTGTTCTATTTTCTTTCCAACAAAGGTAGCAAATACAATAGGTAAACAAAAAAAATACTGCTATTTTTGTGGCAATGAATTCAAAATTTACAGTTACTTTTCTTGGCACTGGAACATCGCAGGGAATCCCTGTAATTGGTAGTAATCATGAAGTTTGCAGAAGCAACAACCCTAAAGATAAGCGCTTAAGAGTGTCTGTTTTATTAGCATGGAATGAGTTTACTTGTGTAATTGATTGTGGTCCTGATTTTAGACAACAAATGTTGCGCGAAAATGTAACAAAAGTAGATGCAATTTTATTAACACACGAACACAGCGATCACACTGCTGGGCTTGATGATATTCGCCCTTTCAATTTTATGCAAGGAAAAATGCCGTTTTATGCACATAATCGGGTTTTCAATTCTTTGCGTGAACGCTTCGCCTATATTTTTGCAACGGTAAATAAATATCCTGGAGCGCCAAGTATTGAAACTATTGAAATTGATAAAAGCACTCCGTTTATTATTGGAGGAAAAGAAGTAATCCCTATAGAGGCCTTACACGATAAATTGCCTGTGCTGGGTTTTAGAGTTGAAGATTTCACATACTTAACAGATGTAAAAACCATCACCAATGAAGAGATTGAGAAGGTTAAGGGGACAAAAATTTTGGTGATAAATGCACTTAAGGATGAGCCACACTATTCACACTTTAATATTGCTGAAGCCCTTGATTTTGTTGAAAAAGTAAAACCAGAAAAAACATATTTTACACACATTAGCCACTTGATGGGCTTTCATGAAGAAGTTGAAAAAAGACTTCCAAAGAACGTTCATTTAGCCTACGATACACTTAAAATAACTATTTGATTATGAGGAATAAAATTTTTATGTACCTGTTTATTTTTTCTGTGCTGTTTATTATATTTCAATATATGAACGAAAAAAATATATTTGAATCACAAGAAAATAGCATAGAAAAACTTGAGGTAGAAGTTGCCAAACAAACCGACTCTGTTGCAGTTTTAAATGATATAGTTCGTGATTTAGATTATTTCACTTTGCAGGGAAATGGTAATGCGATGGACTATTTGGAAAGATTGGGTTATGAAGCAGCAGATGTTGAAACACTGGTTTCAGAACAAATTTATGACCTCAATTTACAAAAGGGGAATAGTCCATTAGTTCCGTTTGAAGGAATGAACGGTTCGATGAAAATTAACAAACTTAAGTTTTTAAACCACAAGTGGATACAGGCAGATTTTACCGATGGAACTTATTGGGGCGAAATGATTTTAGAATATTACATCAATGAAAAAGGCGAGGCAGGGTTAACGCCGATTGCTTCGTTTTTGTACCCTAATTAAGTTTTTCAGTTATCAATTTCTGTAACTACTTGTAAAACTGAAAATTATATTTAACTACTAACTACTGATTCCCCAGCCAATCTTTCAATTCATCAAAATTTTGAGGAGCAACTCCGTGGCCAACAGGAAATTCAGAATATCTACACTCAATATTTAGATTTTTCAGAAAAGGCTCCGTTTTTCTTGCCCATTCTACAGGGATTACTTGATCTACGTTTCCGTGAGAAGTGTAAATGTTTAGGTTACTAAAATCATTTTCGGTATAACCTTCTTTTAAAATTACTTCATTTATGTAACCACTTAAACCGATAACGTTTTTTACTTTTTCGGGATAACTTAAAGCTATGCCAAAACTTAAAATAGTACCTTGGCTAAAACCTAGCAACGTTACATTATTTTTGTCTACTTTGTACTTTTCGATGATTTCATCAATACATTTTGAAACTATTTCGCGTGAAGTAATAGCTTGTTCATCATCGCTAAATTTTCCTTGATTGTTATCAAAATAGATGTTATACCAAGCATTCCCGTAGGGCTCTAATCTAATTGGTGCTTTTAAAGATATGATTGTATATTTTTCTGGCAGTTCGTTAGCGAAAGAGAATAAATCATTTTCATCACTACCAAAACCGTGAAGCATTATAATTACGGGTGAATTTTCAGCAGCATTTGTAGCGGCTCTGTAATTGTGTTCTAAAAGTAAAGTCTGTTTTTTCATAGCGTGTAAAAATAAGAAAGACCTTTTAAACTGAAATGTTTTCAGCTTAAAAGGTCTCGTTAAAATTTCTATAATTATTAAATTCCTTTAAACCACTCTTGAAATTGAGCGCCTAAAACTGGTACTGGTTTCATTTCACCTTCTACAGCACTTACCAATCCAATACCTAAAGACTGACGTATATGGAAAGAACCAAGTGCAGTTTTATTTCCGTTGTTCATTACCAATGCTATTATCCAGCCTATTAGAGTAATGTAAGAAATTATGGCAACTGTTTTGCCGTTGTCTGTTGTTGTTTCCATGTTTTTTTAAAGTTTAGGTTAGTGATTTAATTTATGTTAAAGATAACCAATACTTTAATTTAAAAAGGTAAACCAATCTTGAAACTTTTTGCTTAGCAATGGAATGCCTTTCTTTTTATTGAAATAAGCCATCGCCCAACTAAAAAGCCACAGTAAACAAAGTGAAAGCCATAAAATATCGCCAGCAGTTACATTTATTTGAGATTGTACAACAAGCGAAACAATGAATAATAGCGAAAGCCCAAACATATTTTTAATATGCCAAGTTGCAAACTCATTATTTTCGTCGCGGTTAATAAAATAGGCAATCATAAAACCTACAAATGGGGCGTAGGCAATTAGAGCGGTGGTTTTTCCGGCAGGAGATTCTTTCATTATTTATTAATAATCAATTGGTTGTTAGCAACTATTCCATACGCTTTCCCTTTTAGTTTTTGTCCTAAAAGAGCTGCGTTTTTTGATGAAGAAACAATGTCTTTTTCAGAAAAAGTCCAATTTTCATCTGGATTAAAGAGTGTAAGTTCGGCAGTATTTTTTTCCTCAATAGTATTCGAGGGAATTTTGAAAGTATTTTTTAAACCAGTTAATGTTTTTATAGCTTCTTCAAAACCCAAAAGTATATTTAAAGCTCCGAAACTACTCTCTAAACCTATACTACCAAAAAGGGCGTGTTCAAACTCTGTTTTTTTATGCTCAATATCAATAGGATTGTGGTCGCTGGTTATTCCGTCTATTGTATCTTCTTTTATGCCTTTAAGCAATGCTTTAGCATCTTCTTTGGTACGAAGAGGTGGGAGTAATTTGTAGTTTGTATCAAATTCTTCAAGCACATCATCTGTTAACATAAGGTTGAAGAGAGCCACGCTACACGTTACATTCAAGCCCTTTTTCTTTGCATCTTTTATGAGTTCAACAGATTTTTTAGTTGAAATTGTTGGAATGTGAAGTTTTCCACCTGTATATTCTAAAATGTAAAGATCACGAATTATTTGAAGTTCTTCTGAAAGGGCTGGTATTCCCTTTAAACCCAATCTTGTACTGTTTACTTCCTCATTCACCATTCCATTTTTTGCAACCGCTTTTTCAAAAGGGAAAGATTGTACTAATCCATCAAAATTTTGGGTGTATTGCAATGCTATTTTTAGCAGATTTGGGTTTGCAATGGGGTTTTTATAATCGTAGAAGGAAACTGCGCCTTCATTTTGCATATCGTAAAGTTCTGCCAAATCTATTCCTTTGCTACCAACGGTTAGTGCGCCAATAGGGTAGAGGCTTACTGCATTGCCTTCGGCTTTGCTTTTTAAATATTTTATGTGGCTTTTGCTATCTGTAACTGGAAAACTGTTGGCGTTTACCGCAACACTTGTAAAACCACTATGGGCGGCTACTTTTAATCCGTTTTCAATAGTTTCTCGTTCTTCAAAGCCTGGTTCGCCAAAAGAAACACTACTATCAAACCAACCTTGCGAAATGTGTAAATTTTTCAAAGAAATTTCTTTCACTTTAGTTGAAGAAGGAATGTTTGCAGCAATTTTTAAAATTGTACCATTTTCAATCAAAACATCGCGTTTTTTTAAGTGATGCTTGCTACTGGCATCAACAATGGTAGCGGATTTTAGAAGTAATTTCATAATTCAAGATTCATACTTCGGCTTCGCTCAGTAACCGAATATTTATGGTTCATTTAAATTTTCGCTTTCGGTCGCTGAGCGAAGTCGAAGCGCAATAGAAACATTTCAACAACCAAAAATAACAATGCAAAAATAGCAAACCATTTCCAAAAACTGTTGATAGAATTAGCATCGGCTATAGAATCAAAAAGCGTATCAATAGTTTTGTAAACTTTTGCATCTTTCCAATATTCAGGATTTACATATAGTAGTTGACTTTCATTTCGTGAATAATTGTAACTAATATTTTCCAAAAACTCGTTTTCTTTTACTATTGTATAATTACCAGCTTTTGTTGGTTCTTCTGTAGTTGTAATTATAACGTGAGTGGCTTTTGTTTGCTGAAGCGGTATAAACTGCGAAATACTATCTTTAATGGTAAGAATTTCATCTGCACCCAATTTTACTGGAACTGCAATGGTGTTTTGTTTTCCCACAGTATAATATAATCGTGGCAGTGGCAAACTTTGCAACGCCATATTGTAAATACTTGGCACAACAAGAGGCGAATTTTGAAAGTTTGAATTTTCCTTATTAATTGCTGCAGTAAATAAATAGTTTTGGTTATTCTGAAGCAAAAAAGGCTGATTGTCTTCAAAACCAATGGCAGGCGTAGCATTTGAAGCTATGCCATAAAATGAATTGACTTTTGGATACTGAAAGTTGGCAACTTCTTTTTCAAAAACATCCTTAAAAAGCGGATGTGAGAAAACAATTTTTGTAATCTTCTTTTCTTGTGTAGTTTCAGCAGAAAGCGTGCCCAATTCCATCGTTAACAGTAAATCGTTGTAGCTATTCAAATCTGTGTTTGAAGCAGGAATTATTAAAATACTGCCGCCGTTATCGCTAAACGATTTTAAAGCTGTTGTTAGGGAAGCTGGAATTTCTTTTAACTCGTTTAAAACTATGAAATTTTGCTCGGGAATTTCGTTGTAATTAAGCGTTTTAAAGGTTTGCTGCGTAAATTGAAATTCTTCTTTTTCAAAAAGACGGTTTAAAAAATTACTGTCTGCTTCATTTATTGCGAGCACTTTTATTTTTCCAGGGTTGTTAATATTGAAAAACAACGTATTATCAAAAGGAAGATTGGGTTCGTTGAGTTGTAACTTCCCAATAAATTCTTCTTGATTATCAATGTCGAACGTTATTGTTTCGGTTGAATTTATTGAAAAATTTACCGCTGTTTTTGCAACTAATTTTTCTTTATTGAAAAGTGAAATAGGTGCTTCGGAAGTCTCGTTTCCATCCTGAGCTTGTGGAAGGGTTGAAACCTTTATTTTCAACTGTGTAACTGATACATTTTTTGAAGCGATGTAAACACTATCTATTGCAATGTTTGAAGTTTTTACGGGTTTTAATTTCACTGCATCAACAATTAAATCTTTCGGAATTTCTGGAAACCCTCCATTTTGCTGAAAATCTGAAAGATATACTAAGCGTTTCAGTACATCTTTTTCGTTTGAAAAAAGCTGATTTGCTTTTAGTATAACTTGTGCTGGGGTTAGTTGGTTTTGAGTGTATTGGATAGCAAGGACTTCGTTTTTAAAATCTTGAGGAGAAGCATTTTTGCGTTCAGTATTATTTGTAAACCAACTCAATTTTTCGGAGCCGCTCGATTTTTCAAACAAATCTTGTAATGCTCTTTCTAATAAAGGTCCTTCGGCACCTTTTGCTTGCATACTGAACGAATTGTCTATATAAACAACAGTTTCTTTTTTAGTATTTAAAGCTGTTTTTGAAGTTGTGAAAGGTTGCGCAAAAGCAAAAATGATACAAGCCAACGCTAACATTCGCACCAATAAAGTGAGCCATTTTTTAAGCTGAGAGCTTTTACGGGTTTGGATTGTTACTTTTTTAAGGAAAGCAACATTGGTAAAAGCTACTTTTTGAAAACGCCGAAATTGAAAAAGATGAATAAATATCGGTATCAGCAGCAGGAAAAGGGCATAAAGAAGTTCTGGGTGTTTAAACTGCATTCCTATAAATATAGCTCAAAGATAAAAAATGCAATGTAATTAAAGCCATTTTCCGTAAGTAAAACCCACTATTTATTTTTTGTTTCTTTATGCGATGTATTTTACTTCTTTTTAATGTTAAACAGAAATGTAGTTCCTTTACCCAATGTAGAAGTAACTTTAATATCACCGCCTAGTTTTTCAATAAGTTTTTTTACTGTTGATAGCCCGATACCATTACCTTTTTTACCATTTCTGTCTAACTCTCCAGTAGTTGCAAAAAGTCCAAAAATATGCTTTAATTTATTATTAGGAATCCCAATACCGTTGTCGGTAATTTTGAAATGATAGCAACCGTCTTTTTCAAAACAATCTATATCTATTTTTATCTTCTCTTTATCATTATATTTTAAACTATTACCCACAAGGTTAAGAATAATTTGCTCTAATGCTACTCTGTTGGCTCGCATTTCAATGTTTTCTTCGGGTAGGTTTATTTCACAGTCTATATTAATGTTGAGTAATTCTATTATTTCTTCTAATAAATCGTGTATATCAAAAGCCTCTTCATTAAGGGAAGCTGTTTTATCACTTTCATAATGCTCTAAAAGGTCAGTAACGTACTCGCTTAACGTGAAAGAAGATTGTTTAATGTAGTTTAGATATTGTTTTCCCTGAGCATCCAAAAGATGACCATATTTGCTGCGAAGCATATCCGAAGTTATAATCATATTTGCAAGAGGCATTTTCATATCGTGAGATACTATACCAGCGAAGTTTTTAAGCTCTTTATTTTTTCCCTTAAGTTCTTTTTGCACAGCTAGTAATTCTTTATTACGTTTTTTGGCTTCAAAGAGATTAACAACTTGATATGCCATTGCTATAAGTGCCTTTTTCTGTCGTTTTGAGAGCGTACGTGGTTTGGTGTCAAAAACGCATAATGTTCCAAGCGGGTATCCATCAGAGTTTAACAAACGCACACCGGCATAAAAAATAGCATCCATACTTTTAACCAACGGATTATCCTTAAAACGAGGATCAATTCTGGTATCTTCTACAATAAAAATGCTAGTTTCATCCAAAATAGCATGTCCACAGAATGATGTACTACGAGGCGATTCGTTTATAGTAATACCGAAATGAGATTTCAAGAAATTACGGTCTGCATCTAAGAGTGTTACTAAAGAAATTGGGACATCACATATAATTGCAGTTACGGCTGTTATGTTGTCAAAATCTTTTTCGGGTAAAGTATCCAACAAGTCATAAGACCGGACTGCCTCTAAACGATGCTGTTCATCAATAGGGAATTGTGGTGTTATCAAAGTTTAATTTTCTATTTGTCTTAAATCCGAGAGGTCGGTGTTTAAGAATTTTACGTAAATGTACAACAATTTATAATGAAATGTTAAATTGAAAAAGATTGTGTGAAATGGGTTACTATTTAGGTTAAAATCGTTCAAAAACACCCAATCCGAAGAGTGCAAAATCATATTTGACAGGATCTTTAGAATCTAATTTTCTGAGTGAAGCATCTAATTCTGCCAAAGCTTTTCCATCATTCTGTTTACGATTCAGCAATTTAAGTTTTCGAGCAACATTGCCGCTATGAACATCCAAAGGACACGAAAGTACGGAAGGAGAGATGCTTTTCCAAATTCCGAAATCTACACCAGCGGTATCATTACGAACCATCCACCGCAGAAACATATTTATTCTTTTTGCGGCAGAATTTTTAAGCGGATCGCTAACGTGTTTTTGCGTTCGCGGAAGATGTGGAAGTTCAAAAAAAGTTTTCTTGAAGTGATGAATAGCTGTTTGCAATGAATCCTTTTCGGCATATTTTGCAAAAACACTTTCCAAACCTCCGTGATTTTTATAAATATTTTGAAGCGATTTTAAAAAGTAAATTAGATCGTCACTATTAAAAGTACGATGCACAAAGCCATTGAGAGATTCTGAATCTGTTTCTTCAGAAAAATTCATCACAAAATCATAAGGCGAATTGCCCATCATTTCCATAAGTCGGTGACCATTGTTGATGATACTCTTTCGATTTCCCCAAGCGATTGTTGCCACAAGAAAGCCAGCAATCTCAATATCTTCCTTTAAAGTGAATAGATACGGAATTTGAATAGGATCACTTTCAATAAATTTTGGATTGTTGTAAAGGATCACCTTTTCGTCTAGGAATTCTTTGAGTTGGGTTTTATTCATTTTAAAATATAACGAAAAAACAGATAACTAATAATAGACAACCGATTATTTCACAATAACCCCATCCTGCATAACCAATTTTCGGTCAGCCATATTCGCAAGTTCTTCGTTATGGGTAACAATCACAAAGGTTTGCCCAAATTCATCACGCAGTTTAAAGAATAGATTATGAAGATTTTCGGCGCTTTCGGTATCCAAATTCCCGCTTGGTTCATCTGCCAGGATTATTGCAGGATTGTTTATTAAGGCTCTTGCAACTGCAACACGCTGTTGTTCACCTCCAGAAAGTTCGTTGGGTTTGTGGCCTTCACGATGCGAAAGTCCTAAAAAAGCAAGCAGTTCTTTTGCTCTTTTAATTGCTTCAGCTTTGGGAGTATTTTTTATAAATGCAGGAATACAAACGTTTTCAAGTGCCGTAAATTCTGGCAGTAATTGATGAAACTGAAAAATAAAACCTAAGTTTTCATTTCTAAATTTCGCCAACTTCTTCCCCGAAAGGGAACCTATGTTTACACCGTTAATTTCTAATTTACTTTTTGAACTATCAAAAGCATCTAATGTGCCCAAAATGTGTAAAAGTGTGGTTTTACCAGCTCCCGAAGCACCTACAATCGAAATAATTTCACTTTTTTTAATATGAAGGTTAACTCCTTTTAAAACGTGAAGATTGTCGTAGTACTTGTGAATATTTTGGGCTTCTATCATTACTAAAATTTAAAACGTGAAAATACTATTTATGGCGCTATAATACAATCTGATGGGTAATATTGTTTTTATTAGAACTTATGTGTTTATTTTTGAAATGAAATCAACAAACACAAAATCAATGGCTTCCTATAGATATTTTGAAGAATACGACCAACCAGTAACCGATAGTTTAATAGATAATTACAGTAAAATTTTAAGCACAATTGGCGAAGATGCTGCTCGAGAAGGTATTGTAAAAACACCCGAACGCGCTGCAAAAGCAATGCAGTTTTTAACGTCGGGCAACTGTCAAGATCCGGCTGAAATATTGAAAAGCGCCATGTTTGCTGAGCCTTATAACGATATGGTAATTATAAAGGGTTGGAATGTCTACTATTGTTGGTACGACTTTATGTGATTAAATTAGATTTGTATAATGGGAAAAAAACTTTACGACCAAGAATTTAAAAATACGATTGTAGATTTATTAAAATCAGGAAAGACTGCACAAGAATTATCAAAAGAATATGAGGTCAGTCTGGCTTCCATCCATAGGTGGAATAAACAATTAAACACAAAAGAGTATTCAAAGGTTTCATTAAATACCGATGAAAATATCCTTAAAATCAAGTCCTTGGAAAAGGAGTTAAAGGGTATAAAAATAGAGCGTGATATATTAAAAAAGATGTTTAAATGTATGAGGGTTAGTAAAAATGCTTATTACACTTGGATTAGAAGCTATGAGAATAAAGCACAAAATCCAAATTTAGTTTTTTTAAAACAAAGAATAAAGGAGATATTCAATCAAAGTCATCAG
>Ga0256845_1001824_pt1 | contig 16480 bp, 14 predicted proteins | sample RiftiametaG_FD_189101 | JGI IMG/M metagenome (GOLD analysis project Ga0256845, IMG submission 189101) | Tube worm associated microbial communities from hydrothermal vent at the East Pacific Rise, Pacific Ocean - Riftia | ecosystem: Host-associated > Annelida > Integument > Unclassified ...
GGCGCTTGTGCGAAAATCAAGGCAAAATGATATTGTCAGATTCCCTGGAATTTGTGTGATGAATGTGCGTCTAAACATCAGATGTGCTATACTTGGAAACACTTACGAGAAGTTTTTGGAATACAGGAATCGAACAGGAATGGCATCGTAGGGGCATCCACATTTTTCAACTGCACCCTTCTGGTCCTTCCATTCCTGTGAAACATCAGACCTCCTGATCTCTGGGAATTTGAACTGAAACAAAAGTTAATCAGGATTCCCCTTTCAGCCTGCAACCATTTCGTAGACCAGTCGTAATTTTGTTCCCGGATAATTGATCTCTGTTTCGTTGAGATGTTCGAGTAAATGCATTACAGCCTCATTCTCTCTCCGGGATGACATTTGATGAAGTCTTATAGTCAATGTACCGGAGTCAACATCAGGCAGAATGTCTGCATCTGTCTGAAACATGCTCACAAGAAGAGCACGAACATTGTCCTTTCTTGCAAACTTCTCTCTGACAATGTTCGCCATTGCAGTCTCGGCCCTGTAGGCAATCATCTTGATTGTATCAGTCAGGCGTTTCCGGCCTGGTGGTAGTCGCTTAAACTGTTCTGTTTCCGGTAACTCATGCCAGTCAAGATGTTCAGGAGTTTCTTTGATTGTAACTTTGACCTCTTTAATCAGGTTTTCGTAGTATTCTATATCCTCATGCAGTTCGGACTTTCTTTTAATCCACTTCTCTATTTTCCCTGTGTCCTGTTCAGGGTGCAATATCAGTGTGGAGTACTTTGCGTTCCGTCTCATAAGTTTTCCCTGGAGAGATCTTAGCTCTCCCTTCAAACGCCGCCATTCAGGGTTTACCACCTGTTGAGGACCGGGAAAGTCCTCTGTCCCATACTCGCTAACTAAGTCTATGGCAAAGTGTTTCATCATGTATGCAAAAAAGTTTTCCTGAGACCACCGACTGAATAAGCAAGCAGCATCCCGGATACTGCTGCTGCCTTTTGCGCTGCTGATCAGAACACTTTGATGACCACTCTTGTTCAGTTTCCTGGTTTCCCGGAGCCATATTTGCTCTGACTTCTTACTGCCAACCAGTGAGCCCATCTCTGCAAGCTTCATTGTCAGTATCTCACCATTGGGCATGTTAACTTCAACTTCCTTAAACCATTCTTCCGGCCAATCTTCTTTCGGGAATTTGTGATACGTAATACAGGCGATTCGATGATTGTCCCACATCTCTTTGAAGAATCCAGGTGAATAGCCTTCACGGTCAAATATCAAAGTGAAACGACTCAGAAATGGATCAGCGTTCAACGCCTCTTTGGTGGGCTGATTGGGTATGTCATTGATAAGACGGGGAACGATGTCACTGCGGAGAGCCTCAAGCATCCCCTGATCCACTTCACGGGTTACAACAAAGAATGGTTGCCCGAGAGCATCATTTACCCAGTAATCGGTGGTACCACGCAAACACAACCGTTGACGGGATATGAATCTCTTGGGTAATTTTGTCTTTTCTCCATGATAAACCCGCACATGACCATCAACATAAAGTGCTCCTGTAAGTTCCGGAGTGGCCTCCATCCAGTCTTTACTCAGCAAAGCGGACCACTTTTCGGGAGCATTATCTTTACTCAACTCGGCCAACTTACTTCTGAGACAGCGGACTTCCGGTACACGGTCAAGCCCCATCAGTTTACCCAGTTCTCCAGGTGACTGACCCTGCAGTTGATCCACTGTCTTAATGCGCCCCAGTGCCATATATGCCATCAAGAGCAAAACATGTAACTCGGTGTAGTAACCGGAGAGTTTTGAAAAACAATCCTTAACGTGACTGAGCAGACCATTCGAGATTAGAGCGGGTATGCCGCAAAGAACTCCTCCCATCGGTACATCAAGGCAGGTCTCAAATACTGTAGATGCTCCTCCGGGTAAAAGGCCCATGGCAGCGGCTACCCGTTCTTCCTGTCTTGTACAGGCCATACCCATTCCGGCAGAAGAATCCTTTTCAGACCTCTCTGATTTACTGGACGCTGTCATCCTGACCACACGGGTATTCACAGATAATCGACCCTGACTTATTGCTTTGCGAAGGGTGTCATATTTGATATTCAGGTTTTCAGCTACATCGTGCTTATCAAACCCTCGATTAAGCAATGCCTGTGCTTTTGCCTTGACTTCATCCGTTAATACCGTACCACCGTGACCCTTTCTGGTTTTAAAGAAAGACTCAGGACCATGCTTACGGTATTTCAATACACTGCGGGCAACACTACTTTTTGAGACTCCGAAAGCCTTCATAATCTCAATTTGTTTGCATCTCCCGAGAACCACGAGAGATGCTGTTATCATTCTGAAAGATTTCTGATCACTGCTCGCATGAGAAAAGATGGGCTCGTTCCAGAGAAAGTAGTAGCATGTGTCATTCTGTCGGTGAACGAAAAGGGTATCATTGACTTTTGTTGATCCGTTTGATATTAAGGGGAGCTGCATTTGTGGCATGGTACCTTCTTCTTTTGGAGTGGTGTCTGTTAGAAAAAGGTACCATTTTCATTTTCCCATGCAAAGTCCACAGGCTGTTCATCAACAATATGCGTATGTGATTAGCACTTCAGATGTTAAAGCACTTTTGATACAGGCACTCAGACCGACGAGATCAGGAGGTCTGATATTGGACTGTAAGTACTGTCTTTCTTGATATGCCAAAAACGGAGTTGATATGAAAAAGAAACTGCTGATCAGAAAAGCAGATGCCGGTGACCTGAGCGATCTTTCTGCAATTTCGAAAACCACTTGGGACGGGGATGACTATCTTGAGAATGTCTCTCATGCGTGGGTAGAAGAAGACGGTTTTTTTGTAGGTGAGGTAGACGGCAGAGTGGTAGCCTGCGGAAAACTATCTTCCATGCCTGGGGATGTTGCCTGGCTTGAAGGTCTGAGGGTTCACACAGACTTCAAGGGAAAAGGCTACGGCAGAGCTCTGTCTGACAGTATTCTTCAGACGGCAGTTACAAAACACAAAAAGGGAGAGTTCAAAGCCATAGAGTTCTCGACATATATCAACAATGTCGAAAGCATATCCATGGCAGAGAAACAAGGCTTTCAGGTCTCTGAGATGTTTCATGTTGTTTCCATGGAAAATCCTTCGCTGCCTGATACAGCCACGAAGCTAAGGAAGGTCTCTCCGAAAACAGCAGATTTCTCCATCTATCCCCACCATGCCCCGTGCGGGTGGAAGTACATCGGCCACAGAAACAAGGGTTCGGTCCGCTGGATGAAAAACAATGCAGGATTCTGGCAGGCAGAGTCCGGGGCGAGATTCCTTGCTGCAAACCGCGGTCAGGAAATATCACCGCTGGCTTCATCACTCAACGACATGGACGGATTTATCAGCGGAATTTTTGTTTTGGCAGAGAAGAAAAGACTTGACTACCTTGAGGTAATAGTTCACGATTCGCACAAAGAGATACTTGCTCTGCTGCTTGAACACGGATTTTCCTACTGGGAAAATCACGGGAAGGCAAACCTTCCCGTGTATCGTTTTCAAGAGTTCGGCTATCACTGAGAAGGTTCTGCTTTGTAAATGACCCTGTTTTGAGTGTGGCATTGCAGCTAGTGCTCTGTACGCCCTAATATTCCGATATGATGCGCCGGTATTCTGAACTCCAGCAAGGCACTGGTTTATGCGCATAGCACCGCTATGTAATTAAACCGGTAACGAAGCTGGGGCTCAGGAGAGCAAGCAGGATGCGAAAGCATAGGGTATACAGAGTACTGCCTTGTATCGAGAATAACAAAATGGGGGCGCTTCCGCGCCCCCATGCATAACGAAAGTAAATCAGCCCTCAATGAGCTCTACATTGGCTCTTGGCACTGTATACTTTTTACCATCCGGAAACTCGACCTCAAGAACTCTTACCTTAGCTTCTGAATCAACTACCTGAAGCTCAGGGGGAAGTGCTGCAACTATGCCTATCATTCCGAAGTAAGGAGACCTGATACAGCGGATGGAACTGCCAATATCCATGGCACCAGCCTGCTTTGTGCTGGTTGTTCCACTTGCTGCTTCTGCCGGAAGAGGAACCACAATTTCAGGACGCATAACTCCCGCACGGATCTGAGTTGCTCCGTTCACACTGGCCACCATGCCTTCGCGAAGCTTAAGCAGCTCGAAGGTGCCGGATGCCATGGTCATTTTACCGAATCCTTCTGTAAGAATCAGAGTGATACCAAGTTTCTCGTGGCCTGTAATGGCAACACCAAGATCAAATCCAAGAAGATCCTTCAGGTCTTTGTCATCGAAACCGCCTACAACAACCGCTTTCACTCCGGTAGTAATTGCTTTCTTCAAAACGCTGTGGCTTATGTAGTTTCCACCTATAACGATCTTGCCTTTGCAGTCCGGAGTAATTTTATCGGCTGTAACCTCTTCATCAGGAGCAGAGCAAACCGCTTTCAACTCTCCGCGAACCTCGCCGCCAATGCCGAAAATACCCTGAACAAAAGTGCAGTGTGTCTGAACAACTACACCCTCTCCCGGCAGAACTTCTGTAACTTTGCCCTTTACATAACCGTCTATCTCCACTGGAATCGGAGGCTCGCGGAGAACAGCCTGGCCGGTTATCTCATTGAAGCTCTCAAACACTCCGTCGATGGGGCTTTTTACCGTGTTCTTGAAGTATTTTCCGAACAGCCCTTTGCTCTGAGCAAGAGGTTCATCGGCACTGATTACCTCTCCTTCTTTCTTAAGCAGCAGTTCAGGTATATCAGACGGTGGAACACCAAGCAGGTTAGCTATGTTGAACATCTTTACATTGCCTGGAAGTTCTGTGCGGGCAACAATGGTGTCTGCTTCTATGGAGTCTCCCACGGCAGCAAGAACCTCTCCCTTAAGGGGAAGTCTTCGTACCTTTGAGATATCTGCAACATCTGCTACCCTCAACCCCGGTGTGTATGCAAAAGCCATTATTCACCACCTCCCATTGTAAGGAAGCGCTCCGGATAACAATTCAGTGTCTGCGACCAGGTCTGGAGCATCTGTACCCGTTTCGCGTCATCCTCTGGAAGGTTGAAAGGATGCCTTCCTCTTCCGTCGAGAACGATACCTACTATTCCACCCTCAATAGTGCCTTCCCATTCTTCGCCGGGACCGTTGCCAACATCAAGCCCCTTTACCGGGGTAATTACCGCAGTGGCTTTTTCTCCTACTCCCAAGGGTATCAGCTTCATCTCTCCCGGAATTATCTTCTCTTCCACTGTTTTTCCATCAGGCATCACTAGCTTAACCACAGCCAGGTGATCAGCCTTCTTGAAAGAACCGGACGGGGCAATGCAGGGACCGAGTTTAATAAGACAGTCGTTGTTAAACACCTCAACAGCCGCCTGGGGATGAACTTCACTGAGCACACCCAGGTGCGGCATCATGAATATAGAATCAACTGCAAGCATTGTTACACCCTCGGGCAGGAAACTGTCTATAAGCATCATGGCAGTCTGGCTTCGTCTGGGCGCGTGGCTAAGAACACCACCTGAACCTATAAGAAGATCAAGATCCATCATGTTAACAAGAGTAGCGCCTGTCTGGCTCTGCTCGAACGCGTCACCTATTGTTCTCTCCTGGGCAACACCCTTAAGACCTGTTGCAAGCTCCTTGTGCTGAACAAGGGCCAGCCTGAGAGCTTCCCTGGCTATGGCCTGCTCAATAATCAATTCTTCCAGTTCCTGAGGAATGGTGGTGGGCCGTATCATCTTGTTTCTTATTCTGTTGCGGAGATCAGCTTCGTCAACATGGAACGGGACCCAGCGCATTACACTGTCCATACCGGCACTGGCAAGAACATTACTGATAGAGTAGCTCATTCCCAGGTTGGCACTTACAGTACGGTTGAAAACCGGCTCTCCGCTGCTGTCAAACACGCTGAAAACATCTGTTGTTGCACCACCGATATCAACACCCATAACATGGATGTTTTCCATCTTTGCAACCCTTTCGATGAGTTTGCCTACGGCACCCGGTGTTGGCATGATGGGAACATTCTTCCACTTGCCGTCTTCAAACCGACCGGTCCACTCCATAAGGTGAGCGTATCCTGGAGCCTGAGCCATCACATGCTCCATAAACAGCTCGTGAATAAGGTCTCTGGCAGGACCCAGGTTTTCCCGCTCAAGAACAGGGCGCAGATTATCCACTATCTTAAGCTCCACTGTGGATCCCAGTTCTTCCTTCACAGCACCGGCAGCATCTTTGTTTCCGGCAAAAATAACCGGCAGTTTAAATCCCACACCAAACCTTGGCTTGGGATCTGCTGCACGGATAATTTCGGCCAGCTCAACAACATGATCAATCGTTCCGCCATCGATACCACCAGACAGAAGAATCATGTCCGGGCGAAGCCGCCTGATATCCTCTACCTTCTCGTGCGGAAGCCTTCTGTCGTTGGAAGCTACAATGTCCATAACAATAGCACCGGCACCAAGAGCAGCCCTCTGGGCACTTTCGCCTGTCATTGATTTAACAACACCTGCAACGGTCATCTGAAGCCCGCCTCCGGCGGAAGAGGTTGAAACATAAAGATCAACTCCGTCGCCTGCGCCTTCCCTCACATGAACTCCGCTTCCGTCGTCTTTAAGAAAATGGCGTCCTTCAAGGTCTTCAATCTCTCCAACTGCGTTAAGAACACCTTTGGTTACATCCTCCGCAGGGGCCTCAACTGTTGTCGGAGCTTCCCCTCGGCGGGCGAGACGATAGCGACCAGCTTCCTCGCTGTACTCAATGAGTATGGATTTGGTTGTGGTACTACCGCAGTCGGTGGCTAAAATAGTTTGCATTCTTTCAGCGGCCACTGCATCTCCCTTCACTTGTTAGGCTCCCGAATGATTCTTGTTTCTGCGGAACAAACTTCTGAAGAAACCTTTGCGGTTCTTTCGTCTTTCAAGCTTTTCTTTCCGCCTCTGTTCGGAAACCAGTGCGTTTTCTTCTTCTATTGCAACTGTAAGTTTCTCTACGTTCTCCCGGTCTTCAATCATCCGTACAAACCTGTAGTAATCTCCCGACTGAACCAGAAGAGAAATCACAGGATTTGCGAACACCAGCATCTGACTTCCCAGAAATGATACCGGCTTTATTGACTCCAGAAAAATGATTGCCGGAACTGTCAGATCCCGCTCAACGATCTTGTGCGCAATACGCCTGGCCAGATCGTCACATTCCTCCGGTGTATCAGACACATAATCTTCAGGATCTAATCCTGGCCCGAATAAATTCAAGCACTTCCTCCCTGTTTCCGGAATACTGCACGCTTAAACCCCGGAACTTTGCCAGCCTTGTGGGTTCCTTGAAAGGGCTCAGCAAAACTCCGTTAGCATCCGGAACAATGCTTCTTACCTCTTCCCACTTCCTAACCTCCGTACCAAACGGAGATCTCTTTCTAACACCCTTTGAATCCATTACAAACTGCACCGGCAGGAAGTAATTCCACATGGAAAGGAACAGAAGGGCAAGCCCTATTACCCCCCACCATACATTTTCCATCATAACAGAAGCCGCAAAAGAAGATACCAGCATTATCACAACCAGTGCAACCGTTGCTTTCGGGCGTTCTCTCATGGGGAAAGAAACCCACTCGAGGGTTTCCTGCCCGGTAAATTCACTTGTTTCAATATCAGAGTTCAACAGGCTCCACCAGACACAGGTCTTTAACCGCCTTAACCTCGTCAAGTCGCAGAACCGGCGTGTTCACCGGAGCGTCGGTAACGAGATGGGGTTTCTCTTCTATTTCTCCTGCAATTGCTATCATTGCATCGATAAATGTGTCAATACTCTCCAGACTTTCAGTCTCTGTGGGCTCTATCATAAGAGCTTCCTTGACAATAAGAGGGAAGTAGATTGTGGGAGCATGAAAACCGTAATCCAGAAGACGCTTGGCGATGTCAAGGGTTTTTACACCTTTCTTCGCCATTTCAGCTCCGCTGGCAACAAACTCGTGCATACACGGGCCGTCATCATTGGGTACTTCGTAGTACTCTTTGATCTTTGCCTTCATGTAGTTGGCATTGATTAAGGCTACTTCAGACACTTCCCGGAGTCCCCGGGCCCCAAGCGTTCTGATGTACGCATAGGCTTTGTAAAGAACTCCCACGTTTCCGTGAAAAGCCATCAACCGCCCTATTGATTTTCCCCCGCCATTGTTAAGCACATATCCGTCCTGTGTTTTTTCCACTGTCGATGCTGGAAGGAAAGAGCCAAGAGTTTCAGTGCAGCACACTGCGCCTGAACCTGGCCCGCCACCGCCGTGGGGAGTACTGAAGGTTTTATGAAGGTTCAGATGGCATACATCAAAACCCATATCGCCCGGCCTGGCAATGCCCAGCAGAGCGTTCATGTTGGCACCGTCCATGTAATTCAACCCACCGGCATTGTGAACAATCTCTGTGATCTCTTCGATATTGCTCTCAAAAATACCCAGAGTATTGGGGTTGGTCAGCATGAAAGCGCAGGTGTTTTCGCCCACCTTAGAGCGCAGATCTTCAACGTCCACTCTTCCGTGCTCGTCCGATTTTACATTAACAACCTTCAGCCCGGCAAGGGTGCTTGTAGCAGGGTTGGTTCCGTGGGAAGAATCTGGCATAAGAACCTCATTACGGTGTTCCTGCCCCCGCTCATTCTGCCACTTCTTGATAAGCATCACACCTGTAAACTCACCCTGAGCCCCGGCTGCCGGCTGCAGAGTTACAGCATCAAACCCGGTAATTTCACACAGTGATTCTCCCAGTTCATGCATTATCTGCAGAGTACCCTGCACCGATGAATCTGATGAGAGAGGGTGAACAACAGCCAGCCTTTCAATTCTTGCCAGGTATTCATGCAGCCTGGGGTTGTACTTCATGGTACAGGAACCAAGAGGGTACAGACCTTTTTCAATGTTGAAGTTCATTGTGGAAAGGCGTACGAAATGACGCATTGCCTGCCCTTCTGTAACCTGCGGAAGACCCACCGGATGCTTCCTTGCGAACTTGCCTGGAATCACAGTTTCCGGTACATCAAGAATCGGAAGAGTTATACCTGTGCGACCGGGGTAGCTGTACTGAAATATGGTCTTTTCCATCACTGTACCCCCTTAATAAACTCATCCAGAGCATCAATGAAGCCGTTTATCTCTTCTCTGGTTCTTTTTTCCGTAACCGTAAGCATCATAGCCCCTTCTCCCAGACCGGGTATAGGAAGCCCGGCAAGGTATCCCCTGTCTTCAAGAGCTACCGAGGCCTCTTCGGCGGAAACCGGAAGGTTCACAACAAACTCTCTGCAGAACGGCGCATCGAAAACTGCAGTAACTCCGTGCATACTCAGCAGTTTTTCATTCATATAATGAGATTTGTGCCAGCACTGCTCTGCAACAGCGGTAAACCCTTCTTCCCCGGTGAGAGTAAGGTAAATAGCATTGGCCAAAGCCATAAGTGCCTGGTTAGAACAGATGTTGCTGGTTGCTTTTGATCTTCTGATGTGCTGCTCACGGGTCTGGAGGGTGAGCACGTAACCGGTATTACCGGCTCTGTCTTCAGTTCTTCCCACAATCCTTCCAGGCATTTTACGAAGAAGTTTTGTGCTGGCAGCCATGAAGCCAACGTATGGTCCACCGTAACTCATGGCTATACCCATAGGCTGCCCCTCACCAACAACAATGTCTGCTCCCAGCTGGCCCGGGGCCTCAATAACACCCAGAGCTATGGGATCGGCAGTAACAACAAGAAGCCCCTTGAACTCATGTACAAGGTCGGCTGCTGCCTGAACATCCTCTATAGAGCCGAAGAAATTGGGATACTGAAGAACAAGGGCGGCAACACCTCCGTCAGCAAGCTGTCTGGCTGCTTCAATATCCATAAGACCGTCTACCCCGAATGGAACTTCGTTGATTTCAAAATCACCGTTGTCTATATAGGTGTGCATTACATCAATTGTTCTGGGATTCAGGGCACCGGACACAAGAACTCTCTTTTTCTTCGTGGCCCTTATTGCCATAAGAGCAGCCTCTGCCGTTGCAGATGCTCCATCGTACATACAGGCGTTTGCAGCATCACATCCTGTTAGCCTTGCGATCATGGTCTGGTACTCGAAGATCGCCTGCAGTGTACCCTGGCTTACCTCGGCCTGGTAGGGAGTATACGCTGTAAAAAACTCGCTTCTGGTCAGAATATTGTCTATGGCAGAAGGAATGAAATGGTCGTAGGCTCCTGCTCCCCGGAAACAAATCAAGTCTGCCGAACTGTTCCCGGCTGCTAATTCCTTGAACTCTTTTACCAACTCAAGCTCGCTGACAGGATCCGGCAGATCAAGCTCGCCGTTCAAACGAACGCCCTCTGGAATTGGGCTGAGGAGATCCTCAAATTTCTCCACTCCTATTACATCGAGCATCTGTTTCCGTTGAGCTTTCCCGTTGGGAATGTATGTGCTCATGGATTTACTCTCCTATGTGAATCTTGTACTCTTCCGCCGTAAGAAGGCTGTCAAACTGGGATTCATCGGATGCTTTGACAGCAAACAACCAGCCACCGTCAAAGGGTTCCTCGTTGATAAGTGAAGGGTTCGCCTCCAGCTCTTCGTTAACGGCAACCACTTCTCCATCAAGTGGAGAGTAAAAATCTTCAGCGGTTTTTACTGCTTCAAGACCGCCCATGGCATCTCCCTTTGTTGCCTCGGCACCAATTTCCGGAAGCTCTGCCATAACAATCTCGCCCATCTCATGCTGAGCATGATCTGTAAGCCCAACCAGATACCTGTCTCCATCTTTGCGAACCCATTCGTGAGTCTCTGTATAGCGTATATTCTCAGGAATATTACTCATTATGCTTCTCCTTTTTCGTGTTAATCCATTAATTTATACTGTGTTTATTTTCTGCTGCCTTCTGTATAAAAAGGTATTTTTGTAACCTTTACAGAAATGCGTTTGCCCCTTACCTCAGCCTCAAGCTCGCTTCCCCTTTTCTGGAAACCTCGCTCTACGTATCCAAGACAAACGGCTTTTCCCAGGGCAGGAGCAATTGTACCGCTGGTTACAATTCCTACCTTCCTGTCTCCACTGTAAAGAGGAGTTCCATGCCTGGGAATTCCCCTGCCGGTAACTTCCATACCAACCAGATACCTTCCCGGTTTCTCAGCTTTTTGCTGTTCCAGAACCTCCCGGGCAATAAACGGCTTGTCGGTCTTCAGCTTCACAACCCAGCCGAGCTTTGCTTCAATAGGCGTGGTGCTGTGATCAATGTCATTGCCGTACAACGGATACCCCACCTCAAGACGAAGTGTATCTCTGGCACCCAGGCCCACAGGAATAATTCCGAATTCTTTTCCTGCGTCCATAACAGAATCCCATACAGTTACGGCATCCGGGTACTTCATGTAAATCTCAAACCCGTCTTCACCTGTGTACCCGGTTCTGGCAATAAGAGCATCCACATCGGCAAACTTGCCTGTTGTGTGCTCGTAGTAACCAATACTGCCCAGATCTGAATCTGTAAGCTTTGCACAGACTTCCTGCGCCTTCGGACCCTGAATAGCCACCAGAGCTGTTTCATCACTCTCGTTAACAACTTTGATGTCAAAGCCTTGAAGATGGCTCTGTACCCATGCCCAATCCTTGTCGAGATTGGCTGCGTTCACAACCATCAGATATTCCCGGTCGCCAATTCTGTAAACGATCAGATCATCCACAATTCCGCCATCGGGATAACACATGGTAGAGTAGTATGCCTTCCCGTTGTCAACACCGGCATCGTTGGTAAGAAGTCTGTCCAGAAACGCAGTGGCACCAGGACCTGTTACACGAAACTCTCCCATATGGGTCAGGTCAAAAGCACCAACGCTTTCCCGCACCGCCATATGTTCTTTTTTTATGGCACCATATTTGATGGGCATCAGGTATCCGGCAAAGGGTTGAATGGTTGCTTCAAGTGAAACATGTTTCTCGTAAAGTGGCGTTTTCTTATTCATTACTGCACCTTTTCAGGAATAATTTTAAAACACTATAAACATAAACTCCAGCTTATAAGTGAATGCTAATTTAGCCAACAATCAGCAGAAATGCAAATCTCATTGACCGGGCACAGGGCTGTACTGATATTCCTTGAATACCCTGACGGGAGGACACCGCGTGGGGCAATTTGTGTTGAAGAAAAGACTGATGCTGAAACTCATAAAAGAATCCGGTGGCAACCGGGAGGTACTGAGCAGTCTGTGCCGCGAATCGGTGGCCCGAAGGTGGCTTAAAGCGCAGAGGATTCCATCGTGGAGGAACCCTGTAACTCCTGGAGCAAGGCAAAGCGACAACTCTTCAAACAACTCAGGTTACAGTATTATGCTGGCTGACGGTTCGCGTTTTCTGGTGTGCTCTTACCCCTCTGCAGTTCTTTCCAGAGAAAAGCTGGCTGCGGCAAAATGCTTCGCAGCGCTTGCTGTAAAAACAAACAGCGACTGCACCGGCGGTTCCGTGATGGGTTGTATCTTTCTTAGAGACACTGAAGTTTCCGAAAAGCGTTATAATTTTAAGAGAATGCCTTTAAAACCGGCATTAGAATTGCCTGGTTTCATAGCAAACCGCGCTACTAGAAGCCCCAGTGCATGGCTTATCAACACCAGGCTGCTTCTGTATGGGGAACCCGATGCCCCGGAATACGGAACAAAAGGTGTAAAGCAGTTTAACCTGAAACCTGTAACAGTCAGGAGGCTCTTTAATGGACACTGATTCCGTGTCTTCCTACCTGGAAAAGTTGTGGGAAGTGTCCACAGGGGCAATGGCTCTCTGCCTGACTAATGGGCAGATTGTAAAGGTCAACAGTGCCTTTGCAAAACTGTTCAACACATCCGAAAAAAACTGTTCCGGGCAGAATTTCGATCAGATGCTTACCCCGGCCCAGTTGTTTTCCGAATCAGAATGTATTCTTGAAACTGCAGCATCAGGAACACCTGTGTCTCTTCCCACCTTTAAGAAAACAGGCAGTGGCAGCCTTGTGCGGGTTTTTCAGGTAACAACAAATCTTTCTGCCGAAAACGGGGAACAATTCATCTGCTATATGTTCAAACAGGTATCTCTGAATTCAAAACAACGAAACACTGACAACTTCGAAGACCTGAAAGTTCTGGAAAATGCTTTCGAAACCTCTTTTGACCCCTCACTCTACTCAGACCCGGCAGGGAATATTGTTCGCGTCAATACCGCATTTCATTCCCAGTTCAACTGGAGCCAGAAAGAACTGAATGGGAAGAACATTGCACGGCTGCTCGTTCCGGAGTCCATAGCAGCCGAAGCCGACTATATAAATACCATGCTGAATAGCGGCAGAACTGTTCACCTGAGAACGTCAAGAAAAAGCAAAGACAATAAAACTCTTGAAGTCTCTCTGGTCTGTACTCCCACAAAGTCAAATACGAAAACATCTTACCGAATCTACAGAACTCCGTTATCACATACCCAAACCATTGCCGATATTGCGGCAAGAAATGAATTTAGAAACTGCCCGGCATCAGGGCCCAGATCCGGAATGATCTTTCTTGCCGACGTTAGCCCCCTTCGAACAATGGAATTCACAGCGCCGGATTCAGCTTCTTTTGCAGGCTATTCGAATGTTGAACTTCTCTCAAAACCTTTCAGTTCGATTATTCTGGAAGAAGATCTGAACATGGTTCTGGAAGTGCTGAACAATTCACTTACCAGCAGAAACGACTACAGCGTGACCTACCGTATAAAAAGCAAATCAGGGAAAATTCTCTGGGTAATGGAACACGGAAGGTCATACCTGACTGCAGGCGAAGAGAAGAACTTCTGCGCCGGATGCATCATTGATATCTCCGAGACAGATAAAGATCGGGAAAACTTTGCCATGGCCAGAGAGAGAATAGAAAAACTGCATGTCTTCGCAGGAAGATTGCAGAAATGCCGCTCTGAAGGCGAGGTTTACCGTATCTGCTCTCAGGCTGGGCAGTCGGTATTAAATGGCGCATGCAGTTCTGTGTTTATTGCAGATGGTTCACTGATGAAACAAATTACATCAGCAGGAAAAAAACAGCACAACTGCAGTCAAGAGTGCAATTCCGGCATGGCCGAACTGGCTATGAACTCCACTGAACCGTGGTACTTCACCTTGCGGGAAAGCTCCGATAACAGATGCCCGGCAGGGAATTCCGGTGCTTGCTTTCGCCTTGGCAACAGGGCTGTTTTTCAAATTATTTCCAAAGACGGAAACGCTCTTGAAAGCATTGACAAACGAATGACAGAACTCCTGCTTGGTTACACACAGCAGGCACTGAAACGAGTTGCCCTGCAGCACCAGCTCATAAGTCAGGCTCTTCATGACCCGCTGACAGGTATACACAACAGGAACTACTTCAACAGGGTTATTGAACTGGAAGAGATTCGGGCCAGAAGGCTAGATTCTTCCATAGGTTTTATCATGGTCGACATCGATGATTTCAAACTGGTTAACGACAGGTACGGTCACATGACAGGCGACAAAGTGCTGCGCGAAGTCGCCTGTATTCTGGAAAACGCTCTAAGAAAAACTGACCTGGTTCTCAGATACGGAGGGGACGAATTTCTGATTATCCTCACCAGAATGACAAGAGATCACTGCCACCGGGTAGAGGAGCGTATCAACGCTGCAATGAAATCCTCACACACGCTGCACATGGAAGGCGGTGAACAGATAAGCGCCTCAATGGGTCACGCTTTCTGGACGCCTGACGCGGAAGAGTCAGTAGATGAGGTTCTGGGGCTGGCAGACACTCTTATGTACCGGAACAAAAGAAAGAAACCTAGAACATAGTAATGTCTGTTGTGATTACTTTTCAGTCAGCAGAAGCTTCAGGGGTTTTCTCATCAGCTCAAAGTGGTTATCGAGGGAATAGATCTCGCAGCGGTTCTGAAGTGCATTCTGCGCGATTATCAGGTCGGGTATACCAATGCCGTTTATCCCTGTTTTCAGACATCTGTGCTGGAAGTCTGTGATCTGTTCCCAACTAATCTTCAAATCCAGCCACTCAACGAAATTCAGCAGGTCGATCAGATTGTACTGATTCCTGATGCTCAAGAATGGGATCAGTTCCGCCAGAATCAGATCGTTGGTAACAAGAATGTTTTCATCTATCAGGAAATCCAGCCTGTCTGAGTTGCCTCCACCTCTGAAATAGTCAATCCAGACTGAAGAATCGACCAAAACCTTCATTTACGACTCCGGACACTGTCCATGTCAATATTCAGGTCAATTTTACCTTTGTACTGCTTCAAACCAGAGATAGTATACTTGCGAATCAGCTCTTCCAGTGCAGTAATGATCACCTTGGTTTTCGTCTTGATACAGGTTGTCTGCATTGCTTCGGCCAGTAACTCTTCAGGCAAGTTCAAAGTAGTTCTCATGTTAACACCTCCATATGCATAGTATTTGCATTCCATGCATAAGAAAAGACAGTCTACTCAAGTTTGACTATCCTGAGAACTGACCGCTTCCCACCACCGGAAAGAACGGCAAAGTATGCACCGGGAGGCGCTTCCGCACCGGATGAAGACAGTCCGTTCCAGAGGAAATGATCTTCCGAAGAACTCAGAGTGATTACTTTCCTACCGGAAACATCGAAGATATTCAGTTCACTGCCTGAGCCGGTGAACTCAACAGCTCCTGAAAATGGATTCCGGGATATACGCAGAGGGAATAATGCCTGTATACCTGCTGAGGTTTCTTCTTCAAGACCGACCCAGTCGTAGTCCAGCACACCGAGAACAATGTAGTACCCCCAGACAAGAGTATCCCCTTCACTCCAGACTGCAAAAAAGTCTCCTTCTTGATTTACTGTTCCCCGAAGGGAAGCAAGTTGCTGAATCTCTTCATCGGTGTAATCGTAAGCCACATAAGTCTCTTCAACAAAATCACCGTTCTGATCTATGATGCAGAAGTCAACAAACAGTGAGCCCCGCAGCCAGGACGCGTAGAAACTGGTGTCTCCGGGCATTGGCTCAAACACTGGTATATCGTTGTCAATAGAACAACCGGGAACCCCCTGAGCGATAATTACGCCATCAATCAGTTTGTCTCCGGTCACATTATCCAGCTTGTAAAGGGCACATAAAGGATCCTGGTATTCAGGAGATTCGTGAATCAGAATATATGGATCCCCGGCTGTATCCGTTTGAATTGATGCGAAATGCCCGGTTGACAGGTCATGGTCAAAAAGCATTACAGGGCCTGCTGTGATGTTGCCTTCAAGATCATACTGAATGTACATGGTTCGCCAGGGGTTGTCTGACTCGTACTTGATGTGCACACTGTTGCCGTCAATATGAATGAAGGGGTCATAGTAGCTGTTGTCGGGCAGCGTATCTGCGAACAGTAGTGTTCCGTCAATACCATGAACTGTGTACAATACAAACTCATTGTTGGTGGATTCGATCTGGGCGCACACAAGATGTATTCTCTTCAGTGAGTCACAGTCCATATCGTATCTGACTCTGGATGACGG